>Ga0315336_1006033_pt1 | contig 12725 bp, 12 predicted proteins | sample ASW5metaG_FD_204512 | JGI IMG/M metagenome (GOLD analysis project Ga0315336, IMG submission 204512) | Ammonia-oxidizing marine archaeal communities from Monterey Bay, California, United States - ASW #5 | ecosystem: Environmental > Aquatic > Marine > Intertidal zone | place: USA: California...
CGATCATACAGCGGCTACCAAACTTGTGGAGGACAGTCGTTTTTGGGCCAAGCTCACCAAAACGGATCTCCCTGGCGAGCCTGTTTATCCGGCACGGATTTACAACTATTTCAGCGTGCATCTGCGTTTGACGCCCCAACCTGCTTTCATTCTCGATATCTCCCCACAATGGGAACAAAAACTTGCCGCAATCAGCTGCTTTGAAAGCCAATTCGTGACCGGAAAACCAACCAGCCCGCATTCGTTCCTGGATGGCCTGCGCGAAGAAGCCGCGTATTGGGGCAGAAAAATCGGCGCGAAATACGGCGAACCTTTCGCCTGCAGGGAACCACTCGGGCTGACTACCATGGCGGGGCTGGTGTGATCGCCGTTGGCCGATACCCGCGATTTTTCTGAAGCGACAAGGTGCACTTTGTCGATAACGAAGCCGCAACCCAGCTCAACTGGGTGATCGCATTGCTAGCAGGGGGACTGCCAGTGATTTCGTTTTGCGACTGTGCTTCAACCTCCTCTGAAATGCGTGTCTCGTTTCGTATCGTGCCAACCGCGAGATTCGGGCTGGTTCATCGTAGCCCTTGCTTCGGCGCTATTGTTCTGCGCTCCCGGATGCCACCTCGTCCTGCCTGAAGTCAGTCCCCAACCCCAGGTTCACAATCTTTTTCCACAGTCGAGTCGGGTTGCCATTGCGCAACTTTTCAACCAAAACGACGAACCAACGCTGGACGGTCGTCGCTTTTCGCTGGCTTGTTTCGCCGAACTCCAGGCAATCTCCGACTTTCAAGTCGTACCGCTGGAAGTCGTTGAGCAAGCCGTCATCAGCCGTGCTGTCGAGCGATCGCGTCCCGGTGAAGCCCGCCGGCCAGCCGGCATTTTGGGAGTTGATGCCGTGGTGGTCGGGTCGGTTACCGACGATTCGCCGTACAAACCGCCCCGCTGTGGACTTCGTGTTCAGTGGTACACAGCCAACTCGGGTTTTCATGAAATACCGGCAGGTTGCGGCTTGCGATGGGGAACGCCAGCGGCAGAGTTCATTCCTCCACCGCTGGTTTACGAGGCCGAAACGGCTTTAGCCCGGACTCCGATGGCCACGTGAGCTCCCGCTGGCAATATTCCCGAGGAATTGGTCCCTCCCCGGTCGAGAATCACGCCAGGGCCTGTGTTGAACCCCTCAAAGTCAACCGAACGCAAGCAACCCCAAACACCTGGGACGGTCGAAGAGATTTCGCTTCAACACGATATCGCGCCGCTCCGGCACCAATTCGCTCTGGCTCCGATTCAGAGACACCACATCTGGCCGTCACCGACGACAGCAGGCCATGCGGGACCGCGGGGCCCTTCATGTCGGGAAAATTCGTTGCGAACGACATGCCCTGCACAATTGGGAGAGCCGGCAATTTACCATCCGGTTGGCCCGATGCACGAGGGTTTCTGCCACCCGCGCCCTCGCCGGTACGGCCCCCCTGCATCAAAAATCGTGGTCCGGTTCTGACACTTGCGCCGATTTTCCGTAGCGATAATCCAAGTTTTACCGAGTCTATGGCCGAATACACCCGCTATCGCGATGACGACCGGTTCGGCAGATGGCAGACCTACTTTGCAACGGAGCGACGGTTTCATTCGCTTCTGCTGTCATTTGCACGTTGCCGAAATGCTTTCGACTCGTGGCGGTGCAGGAGAAACGCGGGTGGTGTTTGAGTGACCGGCGCGCCGATAAGCGACGGTAGGAGCGACGCATCAACCCCCGCCATGCTATCGCAGCACTCGTCGGCTTCAGTTGCAGTCCCCCCCGCTCTGCCGCATGGAGGCCCAAAACGTGAACGACGATATCAATGTGCTGGCTTTGGTCAAAGGGAAAGAACGTTACATCCTTCTTTACGACGACGCTCAGCGAGCCGAGGCGCTTCGCGCGCTCGGTCGACATGCCTCGAATTCGGAACTGAGCTTTACCTGGTACGACGCAGCCGTCTTGAGTCAGAAGATTCGCCAGGAATCGCGCAGTCAATCGTCCCGCCGTCTAGGCATGCCTCAAATCAGTGACAGCGAAGACTGGGTGTAGAGTACGAAGCCGGGTACCTGTCTTTATTACTTTGGCCTAGTGGACAATCCTTCAAGCCGCTGATGAACAAGCAGATCGGACAGTTCCTGCAATACATGCGTGTGGAACGTGGGGCTTCGGATCACACGCTCAAAAGTTACCGCGAAGACCTCCAATCGCTTGCTGAATATCTTGCCAACGAGCAGGGGGACACCCCCGCACCAGGTAACATTTCGACAGCCGAGCTGCGGGGGTTTGTTTCTGCGCTCCACGAGGCAGGCTACGCCAAGAGTTCCATTGCCCGCCGCCTCGCCTCCGTGCGGAGCTTTTTCCGCTTCGGCCAGCGGGAAAGCTGGGTGGAAATCAATCCGGCGAAGGCGCTGCGAAATCCGCGCAAGTCGCACAAGTTGCCCCATTTCCTGTCGACCTCGGAAGTTGCAAAGCTTCTTAACGCGCCACCCGCTCGAGACCCCCTGGGAATTCGCGACCGGGCTGTTCTGGAAACGCTCTACTCAGCAGGTTTGCGCGTCAGCGAACTCACCGGGTTAAACGACGGGGATCTTGACTTCCCTGCCGGCATTGTTCGTGTACGTGGAAAAGGACGTCGCGAAAGGCTGGCACCGTTGGGCTCCTACGCCACGACAGCGCTTAAAAGCTGGCTTAGCGTTCGTGAACTTTCCCCCAGGGAACCCCAACACCGACTCGCCCCTGTATTTGTCAACAAATTCGGTACCCGCATTACCACCCGCAGTATTGCCCGCATGCTTGAGAAATACCTCCGCCAAACGGAACTCGATCAACGAACATCTCCGCACACGTTGCGGCACAGCTTTGCCACCCATCTACTCGATCGAGGGGCCGACATCCGTAGCGTCCAGGAGTTACTGGGACACAAGAGCCTGGTGACAACCCAAATCTACACACATGTCAGCACGAGCAATCTGCGGATGGCTTACGAAAAGGCGCATCCCCGGGCCGGGTAATTCTCAGGTTTGCTGGTCTGACCGCTCAGACCTTGCGAAAACCGCCGGCCGGTGATTGGGGAGATATCTGTTCTAACGGTTATACCGGCACCCACTCGCAACATCTTCGTTGACCAGTGGCAACCTGTGACGTAGATAATTTCCGACAGGTGAAAGCCGACCCCCCCTGTTGATGCCGTTTGGCACTACACGCCAGTATCGACAACAGGCCCGGCCAGGACCTGTTGTCAACAAACACCGCTGTCGAGGAACGGTCCGCCTCGCTTCGACCGCTACGATTCATACCACTGTTAATCGTACCAATACCGGTGCGCCGCGCTTGGCGCGAGGCAAGCCCAACAACCACCAAACGGAGTTGGGCTGCCAGAAACTGCGAAAAGAAACTCTCCATGAATAAACCTTCGCTCTTGCTAGTTGACGATGACCTCCAGGTGCTTGAATCAATGTCCGATTGGCTGCGCAGCCAGGGCCTGGACCTGGACGTAGCTTTGGGTTGCACGGACGCACTTCAGTTACTCTCTGAAAAACCGTTTGACCTGCTGTTGGTCGATGTTCGACTTGGCGATGAAGATGGTTTCGACCTGCTGGAAAAATGTCGCCGGAATTGGCCATCATCTCAGGTGTTGATGATGACCGGCTATGGAACACCTGATTCTGCCATCGAAGCAATTCGTGCAGGCGCATTTGACTATCTCACCAAGCCCCTGATCGATGACGAATTGATGATGGCTATTGAGCGGGCTCTTTCCCAGCGCAAGATGCTCACGGAAAACTCGAACCTGAAATCCCAACTCGATCGGGCCTATGGGATGGACAACATTGTCGGCCAGGATGCACCGATGATGCAGGTGTTCGAGATGATCCATAGCATTGCCGACACACGCGCCACCGTGTTGGTCACCGGCGAAAGTGGGACGGGAAAAAGCATGATTGCACGGGCCATCCATCGCCACAGCGGGCGGGTTGACGGACCTTTTGTCGAGGTCGCCTGTGGGGCACTTCCCGAAAGCCTGCTTGAAAGCGAGTTATTTGGCCATGTTGCTGGCGCTTTTACCGGGGCCGCCACCGATAAAATCGGCAAATTCTTGCAAGCCGACGGCGGTACCGTGTTTCTTGATGAAATTTCTACGGCTAGCGCTGCGATGCAAGTCAAGTTGCTCAGGGTACTTCAGGAGCTCGCATTTGAGGCAGTTGGCGGTACGAAAACTTACAAAGTCGACGTTCGCGTGATTCTTGCCACTAATGAAGACCTGGTCGAGGCGGTTTCACGGGGTGACTTCCGTCAGGACCTCTATTACCGGATTAATGTCATCAACGTCGAATTGCCAGCACTCCGCCAACGGGTAAGTGATATCCCCATTTTGGCACAGAGTTTTCTCGAACAAGTTCGCGACGAGTCCCGTCGTGATGTCAAGCTGTTCTCCGACGAAGCGATTTTTGCCCTGCAGCGGTACTCCTGGCCAGGCAATGTGAGAGAATTGCAGAATGTGGTTGAACGGGCGGTGCTATTAGGAAAAGGCGAGGTGATTACGCCTGCCGATCTACCTGTGGAAGTGCGCGGTACGAGCTTCACTAAAGCCCCCTTGACCATGGTGGCACCGGTCGGCCAACAAACACTCAAAGAGGCATTAGAAGGCCCCGAGCGACAAATTATTCTCGACGTGCTTGAGTCCAACAGTTGGAACCGAAGCATGACTGCCGATCAACTTGGTATCAATCGGACAACGCTTTACAAAAAGATGAAAAAACTCAGCCTTGAAGATGGCCAGTTTGCGATTCAGTAAGCCAGGAGCCAAGTGTCAAGGACGCCGACTTCACGGAAAAACGTTTTTTTGTCGTCTGGTTTTTCTTGCCAGACGGGATGGTTTCGCTGCGAATTGCCTGGCTCTCGATTGGTTGGCTGATACGTGCAACCACACTTGGTTTCGATGAGGAATCGGCTTCGAATTTAATACGCTTGCTGGAACCCACAACAGCTCGACGGCTGATATCTGACTGTTCTCCAGGAAGTTTCGAACTGAGAAGGGGGGGGTTTTTGCGACTGAACACTCATTTTGATTTGCGCCCCGGGATCCCACTACCTATAATTGTCAGTCCGCACTGTTTGTGGACTTTGCCTTGACGCTTCTATCGATTGCATCTCGCACCAGCAACCCCATCCGCATGAGAATACAACAACTACTCGAACACCACGGCATTGTCATGAATCCGTTCGCGGAGGAAGACGCGCAGACCGATCCCGTATTTAAGGATCGCTGTCGTGACGACACCCATCACCCGGTTTGGGATAAGGTCTATGGGGATCCGACTGACCCGGCGACTTCGATCGTCTTTGGAGAAAAAGGAGCGGGTAAAACGGCGATGCGAATGCAGATTTCCGGTCGTATCGCCGATCACAACTCACAGCACAAGGATGGCCGGATTTACATCATCGGGTACGACGACTTTAATCCCTTCCTCGATCGATTTGCCGATCGTTTCAGTGCTCGTAAACAACGTGACCCGGCCAGGATACTTGCCGAATGGAAACTGTGGGATCACATGGATGCGATTCTCTCGCTTGGTGTAACCGGCCTGGTCGATCGGTTGCTGGATATTCCGAAACCAAGTGGTTCTCAGGCAAACCGCCTTCCAGCCAAACGTGGGCATAGCCTTGACCGACAGCAAAAACGTGACGTGCTTTTGCTTGCCACCTGTTATGACAACTCCACAAACGAGGCTTCAGAAATTCGTTGGAGTCGCCTGAAGCGTAAACTGCATTTTCGCACATGGTTTAGTCGTTGGGACCGACTGCTCGGTTACGTGATGACCATCGCTGTGGTGGCCGCCGTTGCGTACTCGATCGTGAACTCAAAGGATTGGCTGCGACTGACGCAGGTATGGCCCTACTTGATCGTTGCCCTTGGTTGGGCTCCCTGGCTGGCACGAGTCTGGAAGTGGAATTTTGAGGCGCGTCGGATTGCACGCAATATCCGCGTCCTTAATCACGACCAGGGTGCCACGCGACGTGCATTGATGCGTTTCTATGCAAACGATATCAAGGGTCAGCCACTCCCGGCCAGGCGACGAACCGACGATCGCTATGAGCTTTTGGCGAAGTTTCAAGGAGTACTGCAGTCGCTCGGCTATAGTGGCGTCGTCGTGTTGGTCGATTGTGTTGATGAACCGCATTTGATCACCGGTTCGGTGCAGCGAATGAAGGCCCTCATTTGGCCAATGCTGGACAACAAATTCCTCAAGCAGCCTGGGATTGGCCTCAAGCTGCTCTTGCCCAGCGAACTCAATGAGTTCCTCGAAAGAGAAAGTCGTGACTTCTACCAGAGAGCTCGTCTCGACAAGCAGAATATGATTCCTTCGCTTGACTGGACGGGACAGGCACTCTACGACCTGGCCAATACCCGGGTAAAATGTTGTGCCGCTGGCGGGCAACAACCATCGCTCCGGTCATTAATCGATAAATCGGTCGACGATCAGCGACTTATTGATGCGTTCGCCGCCTTGCGAACCCCCCGCCACTTGTTCAAGTTCCTGTATCGACTTCTGGTCGCCCATTGCAACGCGTATACCGATGATCAACCTGTCTGGGAGGTACCTCAGGAATTGTTCGAAGCCACACTTTCGGTCTACCGTCGCGACCAGGATGCGGTTGATCGTGGCCTCCGCGCCGGATGATCGCCCAGCTGGACCAACGAAAGAAAAGCCAAATGGATCCAGAATCAAAACAGTAGACCGGGAAATGTTGAGTTGGCTGTGAAGCTCCTCTATACCTTGATGGTATTGGGAGCCGTAGTCGGCATCATCAGCATGCAAGCGTCAACGACCGAGCCGGCGGTCCCGCTACGCTCGGTGGTCGCCGGTCGGCCTGGTCGCTAGCACGAGGTTGTTCGGCTTGACCTTCGCTGATCAATTTGCCACACTCCTCCGCCAAAACTGTGTGACCTGGGTATTGTGTCGATGCGCTACGGTCACGCTTGCCCCCCGCCGGAGTTTTGAGATGGAACGCAATCTGATCGTTTCTGCCGTGGTCGTTGGAATCATCCTACCTGCCGTTGGCTGCACCGAGTCGGCTCCCCCGGCGACGACAGAAGCAACTCTGGCTCAACAGGATGCGACGCTGTCGCCTCCGAAATCAACTGCCCACAACTTTTTGCAAGCTGTGATTGACGGCGATACGCAGCAGGCAACTGGTTTGTTGACGCCTCAGGCGATCCAACAGCTCCAGCAAACAGGTAAGGCCTTTGCCCCTCCCGGCCTAGAAACAGCTTCGTTTGAAATCGGCGCGGTGCGAAAACTCTCAGACGCCCAGGCTTTTGTGCAGTGCTATCTGACGGATTCCAGTGCCCAGCAGACAACACGCGAAGAAATGTGTTGCATCGTCAAACTGGTTCAGGGTCAGTGGCGCATTTCCGGAATTGCCTTCAAGATCACACCGAATCAGCGGCCATTCATTCTCGATTTTGAAAAGCCCACTCGCAGCGGACCTGCCCAAGGTCAAATGGTGTTGCAGCAATTCAATTCACCTTCCGCACTGGCTGAGCCTGCGGTCCGTAACGCCCAGAACCGGTCCATCCCGGCAGTTCGTTAGGGTCACAATACGGACCCACGATCCATGGTCAGGCGATTGGCGGACCTCCCTACCCAGCTTGACGGCACAAATCCGTACGTCAATTTGTCAACGCAAAAAAAATTTGTGTTGTACGTTCCTTGCGTCATCCGCCTCGTCGTTTCCTCGCTCGCCCAGTTTTGTCACTGATTTGAGCCATTGGATGAGGCTTGTCCTCACGGGACTCGTGTCCCTCATCCGTTCAGAAATGGGCTAGAAAACCCCAGGCCAAGCTTTCCTCTCGCTTGGTCGGGACGAGTGCTTTAGCAAGCCCCACGGTTGATTGGCCACCCAGAACCGGCCGTCCGGTCCGAGTGCCTTAGGTTCAGCCCTCTTACCCTGATTCCTTCTACCCTTTCAACCGACACGGTAAATTCACCCCATTCAACCCAAAAATACTGATCTTCCCATATTGACAGTTTAATGTGGGCGTACTAACTTTTCCTAAAGGCTTCAGACAACCCAACGTCAAAATGGTGTCACGAGACCTTTGCGGAGTCTTCCCCCAAATTACAACCCGGTTTGCCTTCCACCAGAACGTTGGCACTGCCGGTTCGAACATATCTGGACATCTAATTGAAAGGAGATGGCGGACCTGGGTTTTTATGAAGTGGGGCAGTTATAACCTGCCGTTTGGAATTCACTCAAACCTATATACTTTGGAGGAATTGATTGATGACCCTTGGTAAAATGCGTGGTTTGGTTTTAGGAATGGCTGCCGTAGCCATTTGCATTGTTGCCTTCGAGAGTGAGGCGAACGCCTTCTTTGGGCGAGGATGTTGTTTCAAAGCCTGCAATTGCTGTGGCATCGGCTTGTTTCGGTGTAACAGATGCGGATGTGACGAATGCGGAGAATGCGAAGAATGTTGCGACGATCCTTGCGATCGTTGTTGCAGGCGTGGTCTTTTCCGTCGCAATCGTTGCTGCTGCTCGAATGGTGCTGTGGAAGTAGACATCCTGGAAGTGGAGGGTGCCCCCGAAAAAGCTGATTCCGGGGCCTGACTTTGACTGCTAGCAAGTTGTGAAACCCATCAAGCCAGGTCTCACAGGACCTGGCTTGTTTTCTGCGCAAGCGGTAGCCTCGCATTCCCGTAGCATCATGGCATTGCTATAGTTCGCCACTACCGATGTCCAGCAATCTACCAACGGGCTATTTCATGCGATTTTGCATTGAGTTATCGATATTCAGTGGACCGCTCGACTTATTGCTTTATCTGGTTCGCAAACACGAATTGGATGTGACCGACATACCGATCGCGCTGGTAACCGAGCAATACCTCAAACACTTGGCGATTCTTGAGCGGATCGACGTGAATGCCGTGGGTGAGTTCCTGGAAATGGCAAGTAGGTTGATTGAGATCAAGTCGCGGATGGTGCTACCTCAAACCGAGGAGTCCGCCGAAGAGGTGGAAGACCCGCGCCAGGACCTGGTACAGCATTTGCTTGAATACAAGCAATATCGGGACGCTGCGAGTTTACTGGCGGAACGGAGTCGACAATGGCGAAACCGTTTTTCGCGGGTTGTCGACGAGTTACCACCTCGAGTACGTAATGTGGCAGACCAACCGATCCAGCAAGTGGAACTATGGGACCTGGTCAGTGCCTTTGGCAGGATCATGCGAGAAAGGACAAAAATCTCGGGAGCAGACAGTATTCGATATGACGAAACGCCGATCCGCGTGTTTATGCACCGTATTCATGACCAGCTGACACACCACCAGAAGCTGGCTTTTTCTCAACTATTTTCAGCTTCGGTACACCGCTCAACAACGGTTGGCATGTTTCTGGCTGTACTTGAACTGATCCGACATCGGTGGGTGAGTGCGACTCAGGAATCGCTGTTTGGCGAGATCTGGATTGAGCCAGGCGAACAGCCGTTACCCAGAGAACTCGACAACCTGAGCGACGTTGAGGAATATACTTCAAACCGGGCAGCGTAGATCCAACTGTTATCGCTGACCGCTATCTGCCCTACTGACCGGCGTGTCCTACTGACCGGCCTTTGACGCTGGTCGGTGCAAACCATCGTACCTGGTGGGCATCACGTTCGCCAAAAGCCAACGTCGCCCCTTTCCGTCATACGGTGGCGGGCGCTAAACTAGGGATATACCATTCACCCCACCGCACATCTGGGGCTGCACCCAGGCACTCCTCTCGATGATCAATAATCTCCCCGTCAAAACGCTTGAACACGGCAAGCTAACGATTGAAGGCTACAGTCGGGCCGCAGTACAGACGTATTGGCGGATTCCCGAACTCAAGCTCGGCTTTGATTTGGGTGGACAGCCATGGTCGTTCATGGGTACCGACACCTGGTTTGTGACCCATGGTCATCTTGATCACATTGCGGCCTTGCCTGTGTATGTAGCCCGTAGACGAATGATGAAGATGACTCCGCCCACGATTTACTTGCCAGGCAGTACAATCCCTGCTCTCCGGGAAATCTTGCAACAATTTACACGTCTTGACCGGGGGCGTCTTCCGTGCGAACTGGTTGGCACATCTCCAGGTGAAGAAATCGAACTTTCTCGCGACTTGATCGTGTCGGTCAGCGAGACAGCACATACCGTACCTTCTTTGGGGTACGTTGTGTGGGAACGCCGCCGGAAGCTCATGGCCCAGTATCGCGATTTGAGTGGCGATCAGATTCGCGATCTCCGTCTGGCCGGCAAGGACGTTACCGATGAGGTGCGCACGCCGATCGTCGCTTACCTGGGCGACAGCGCGCCACCAGGCCTCGACAATTGTCCCGCCATGTACAAAGCCAAAATATTGATTTGCGAGATGACGTTTGTTGCACCAAATCATCGACGCGAGAAAATCCACAAAACTGGGCACCTGCATCTGGATGACATTGTTGAGCGGCGGGATCGTTTTCAAAACGAGTTGATCATCGCTAGTCATCTCAGCACGAGATACCATTCCAAAATGGTCCACAACATGGTCACCCAGAAACTGCCAGACATGCTCGATGGGCGACTGCAGCTGTGGTTATGATTGTACGAACCCGTGCTGATGGACAGGTCAAAGCACCGTTTTGAATCTTGCCAGCAGACCTCGAAGATCAAACTGCCCTCTGCTCTGCTTGCAGCCGGTCGATGACCTCCTGGCGATCGAAGAAGGTGTTGTTCGATCGCGATTCAAGCTCGTGCACCATGCGTACAATTTCCTGGTTGATAGGGGCCGCAATGCCGGCCATCCTGGATAGACGCACAACCTCTGCATTAATGTGTTCGACCTCGGTCGTTTTGCCATGCAAGAGATCCTGGTAAAGCGAAAACACAATCGGTCGACGTTTGTAGATCTGACGAGCCCAAAAGGAAATGACACCGCGCATGACCGGGCGTTCGAGCATCCGCATTAACCGCTGCAACCGGGCAAGATCGGATCGCCCCGGGACCGGCTCGAGCTCGATTTGAGCAGCCTCGTAGACCCGCAGGCATTCTTCGACAATAGGACGGCCTACTGCCCGTCTCCAGGTGGTGTGGCAAAGACATTCGGTGATGAAGTTCGAAGCTGACAGGCAGGACGCATAACCGAGGGCATTGATCGTGAGCTTGTTGTAGCGCATGCCAAGCGCGTTGGGATGTGCCAGGAACTTCAAACCGACGACGCGAATGCGTTTCAGCAAATTCGTCGCCTGGGTGACATGTTGCCCCATCGAGCAACCTGCTGCAGGCCCAAATATCGTGAATCCATCCAGTTGGAGACTGACCTCGCCGGGTGTGAGCAGGGCGACGTTCGTGGCCGTCATACCCATCACAAGGTGATCGGGGGCAACGTACTTCAGGAGGAGATGGTCGTTGATTCCGTTCTGAATCGAAACGACCGTTGCATTGCCGAGATAAGGTTCAGCGGCACGAATGGCATCCTCGGTTCCCTGCGACTTGACGGTCATCAACACGTAGTCGGAACCGGCAATCGCGGCTACATCCTGGGTGTTTTTGATCGGGACGGACTGCTTGCCCCACGGTCCAGCCAACTCAATCACCCCGCGCTGGCTGAGCGTTTTACCATGCTCACCGCGCGTCACCAGAAGTACCTCGAGATCCCTGGATTGCTGTTGGAGCAATCCTCCAAACATGGAACCAATGGCACCCGCGCCAAGTACGCTAACTTTCATAAACAAGTTGGAAGTTGAGAGTTCTGGGCTGGTGGCCCGTTAAGATTCACCCGGCAAGAAACCAGCTGTATCGAGCTTGCGATCTCCGGAATCGTGCGGATCGTCACTGCGGATTTCCTCAAGTTTGTTATCCGCCAAGTTACCTTGCTGAAGATAGGTGCGTGACGGGTGTGCCAATACATCAAGGACGATCGGATATTCTGGTGAAAGTGGGCCCTTGAGAAAGAATCCATCACAAATCACGACGTTGTCACGATAAGGACCAAACTGCATCATGGTTTGATGGGCCCGCCGGAGGCGATGCCACGGTATGGTTGGAAACATGTGGTGCAATACATGATTCCATTCGCCGTAGGGAAAAAAGATCTCGCGCTCAAACCGATAGCCTTCGTAGACACGGCTGTTCGTGTAATCACCATTGTCGGGGTAGTTGCCGTGATGGGCAATCTCGCGAATGAAAAGCGCAGCCGGGTAAACGGTGACGATCGGTGCGATCCAGAACAGAAAATAGTAGAGCCACCATCCAAACCAGGTTAAAACAACGGCTAGGGTTACGTAGTAGCCCGCCCGGAGCAGGAACATCCAGGGTTGTTTGAGTGGTTGGTTCTTTTCGGGTTTTGCCGTCGGCTCCCTTATGAAAGCAACGTATTCTGCCCGCCCCTTCAAGTAGCTGTAAGCCTTGTGCGGCAGCATTTGTAGAAACAGGTATTCCCCTAAGAAACGCAACTTGCTCACGGGAAATTCGCGAGCCTGGTGCGCGCCAAGCCGTTTCAGGTCAGGATCGTTCTGAGGGTCATTCACGTGGCGATGATGTCCCCAATGCCCCGCACGATAATTGTTGATCTTGGCAAAAAACGGGAAGCAGACCAACAAATTGGCGGCAATGTCGTTGAGTAGACGGTTCTTGAAAAGCAAAAAGTGGCTCGATTCGTGGACCAGGCAACTGAGACGATTTTGAGTCCACAGCCCAATTGCCAGTAC
>Ga0315336_1006034_pt1 | contig 12724 bp, 17 predicted proteins | sample ASW5metaG_FD_204512 | JGI IMG/M metagenome (GOLD analysis project Ga0315336, IMG submission 204512) | Ammonia-oxidizing marine archaeal communities from Monterey Bay, California, United States - ASW #5 | ecosystem: Environmental > Aquatic > Marine > Intertidal zone | place: USA: California...
TAACTGGTCAATTAATTAGCGGTGTTGAAAGGGCTGCAAAGAGAATGGTGGATGAAGTACGAAGACAATTCAAGAATGATTCTGGAATACTTGCTGGAACATCAAAACCTGATTATGCAAAATGTGTAGACGTTGCCACTGTTGCTTCATTAGGCGAACTTTGGAAATCAGCATCAATTGCTGTTGCTGCACCAATTGTAGTTGGTATACTATTAGGACCATCTGCAGTTGCAGGTCTACTTATGGGTGCAGTTGTTACTGGAATATGCCTTGCATATCACTTGGCAAATACTGGCGGTGCATGGGATAATGCCAAAAAACTCATTGAGATGAAGGGTGAAAAAGGTACTGAAGAACACAAAGTTTCAGTTGTAGGAGATATTATCGGTGACCCTTACAAAGATACTGCAGGTCCAGCATTAAACACTGTGATCAAACTACTTAACACAATTGCAATAGTCTTTGTTCCTGTTTTCTTTGCGGTAATTATACTTTAGAATTTTAAAAATAAATTAAAAAAAAGAATTTATGGGCATCCTTCCATTTTTTGAATGAAGAATCCCTTTTCCTTAATTTCGTTTTCAACTGGTTCTGGTGCTCCTTGTGTGTGACAAAATTGGCATTCTTCACCAGTGACTTTTGCACCATCTTCACCAATAGTTGCTAGCCATTGTTTAGCAAATTCAATTGCTTTGTCATGATCTTGCACGTCTGTTATAACATCAAAGTGCATAGTATGACCATCTTTGGCTTTAACATAAGTATCGTAGACATGTATATCCATTGTCATAATATTGCATAAAATTAGGGAGTATTTAATCTAAACAATTATTCTATTTTATTGGAATTTCTATTACATCAGAATCTAACAAGTATGCTTTAAGATCATTATTTACACCTGAAAATATAATCCATGGTACGGGATTATTCTGCATGAATTTTTTATCTGTATTTGAAGGAATTGCATCTGAATTAGGATGAGAATGAAATATACCAACTACCTCTAATTGATTTTTCTCCGCAATCTGATATCCTTTTAATAGTTCTTCAGGTGAAATAGTAAAGTTTGTTTGTGAGTCATCGATGTTTTGTGTGAGAAAAACCTCTTTAACATTCCAGTTATCACCAATCTTTTTTCCAAATAGCATAGCACATGATTCACTAGGATGTTCGCTTATCGCATGAGTTACAAGTTTCTCTTTTTCTTTTTGTGCTAAAACTATGGATTCCAACTTATTTATTCGGTAGATTCCTCTATTACAATACTTGCAACCATCCAAGGATGAACAATACACATGTATTCATAAGATCCAATATCTAGTTCATTTGAATCAAGCAGGAATCTTTCACCAGCGTTAAGTATGCTAGAATCGAAAGTTTCTCCAAAGTCTAGCGAACTAGTAACAGTATGCATGGCTTCGTCATTATTTGTCCATTCAATCACAAAACCTTGTGAGATAGTAGCAGTGTCTGGATCATAGTCTGGATTTCCTTGCTCTGCAGATCCCGCCAATATTGAGATAGCAAAAATTTTACCCTCAGGAACTTCTTGAACAATCTCTTCAACAGCTTCTTCAACCACTTCTGGAAGCAAATATCCAGTAGGACCTAGGATACCAAAGCCGAAAAACACTGTGATGCCCAAAGCAATTGCAAATATGAAGATTAGACCAACAGGTTTGACGAATTGTGGCATCTTCATAGCCATGTAAGCTATAACAATACCTGGTACTGTAACCATGATTAGAAGTCCTGCAACTGTTGGCAGCGTAGTACTTTCACTTCCTATAAATGCTCCAGCACCAAATGTCAAAATTATTGATATAATCACCAAAACAGTTGCCTTTGTTCTGTTTGATGTTGATACTCCACCATCTAGAATTCCAGCACCTAAGAAGATTAATCCTATGAAAAATAATAAACCAGTGAGCGCATGTAATCCATCAATGAAGGTATGGGCTATTCCTGAGTATGATAAGACTATACCAGCCAATCCAATTGCAGAAAGCCCACCGCCTGGCATAACTAGTTCCCAATTACTCATTTAAGCTTGATGAGAAGTGCTAGATAATTAATCGTTTTGCAGCTGAATTGATCGATTCGAATAAATTAAATCATATATCCTAATGCAATCAATCGTTGGGATTAAAAGAGATATTCGAGGTTTCGAAGCCAAGAATAATAATTTTGCTTGTTATAACTGCTGTTACATCCATGTATGCAGGAAGTAAACTTGTTGGTCCTGACATAGGCTATTTAGGAATTTTACATATTATAGTTGCAGGATCGCTTGCATCAGCTGGTTCAAGTGCACTCAACCACTTTTATGATAAGGATATTGATTTGAAAATGAAGCGTACCAGTAACAGACCAATACCATCAGGTAGAAGTAAGGACACAACAGTTCTCATTTATGGGCTTAGTGTTAGTGTAGCTTCTGTTATTTACGCAGCATTCACACTCAATTATCTATGCACTTTCTTTATTGCATTAGGAATTTTCTTTTATGTTATAATATACACAGTGTGGCTGAAGCGTCTGAATCCCTCAAACATTGTAATAGGTGGATTTGCGGGTAGTGCAGCATCCATGGCTGGATGGTCTGCAGCTACTGGTTCAATTGACATTTTAGGATTTTTGATAGGATTTTTGGTTTTTGTATGGACACCATCGCATTTTTGGTGTCTTGCAATGAAAATACGTGATGACTATGCAGAGGCAAAAGTCCCAATGTTGCCTGTATTGATTGGTATGGAAAGAACATCAAAATACATCCTAGCAAATACGATTATACTTTTACCTTATTCGTTGATGCTGTATGCTTTTGGTATGGGTATTGTTTATACTGTAATTGCATCTATCGCGGGTGGTCTTATGTTATGGTATCATTACAAGTTAACAAAAACACCAACATCAGATTTTGCATGGAAAGCGTACAAAGTAACTGCTCCTTATCTTACTATTATTTTTATAGGAATTGCACTAGATGCAGCTTTTCATTTTAGATTCTAGTTAAATGTCATTGTTAGACTCAGGAAAACTTTTTTCATAGTCTTTCTCTAATATTTTTTTGTTCTGCATCTCAACTTCATCATTTTCTTCCTGACTAGAAACAGTCTCTATTCTGCGCGTGTCTTTAGTAAGCCAGCTTACCTTTACTAATCCCATTATTTCTAAATCAAGCAGCGTTTTATTAAAAATACCGTCTGTTAGACTGTAACCATCTTTTGTTAGACTCTTAACAAGTGTTTTATCAGTAATAGAACCTGTTTTCTTAATTTTTTCCATTACCAAATTCTTGTATTTTATGGTCAATTTTATCGGTAAAACGTATCCCCCACAGATTTGGGAATTATATTTGAAACTTCATTCTTAATGTCACTGTACCACTTGTCAATTTCTTTAGTTATTGATGGTCTAATCCTCTTTAATGCTACAGAGAAATCATTACTACCTATCTTTGGAGAATCTCTCTGCATTGCATTAACAGCTGCCTCTCTGCATAGTGATGCCAAGTCAGCTCCAGTATAGTTTTGTGTAGAGACTGCAATTTCATTCAAGTCAACATCTTTCGCAAGCGGCATACCACTAGTTAATATTTTAATTATCTCCAATCTACTTTTTTCATCTGGCGGTTGAACATACAAAACAATGTCAAGTCTGCCGTTACGGAGCATCGAGTTGTCAATCAAATCAGGTCTGTTTGTAATTCCAACTACTATTATATTCGAAGTTCCACTATCTTCCATTTCAGTCAGCATTTGACTAAGTATTGTTTCACCCTGATTTGCTTCATCTTTCATTTTAGATTTTGCAAGAGAATCAAGCTCATCAAAAATAACAACACATGGTGCTGATGCTTTAGCTTTTCGAAAAATTTCCCTAATCGCTTTTTCAGATTCGCCAACCCATTTTGATAATATCTCTGGACCTCTAACAAGAATCATATTTGCATTGCATTCAGCTGCTAATGCCCTCGCAAGAAGTGTTTTTCCACATCCAGGTGGTCCATAAAGTAATACACCCTTCGGTGGTTTTACACCCATCTTTCTAAATTTATTAGGTGTATTGATAGCTGAAACCATATTATCTTTCAATATTTTTTTCTCATCGTTTAATCCACCTACGTTATTCCACCAAACTTTTGCACGTTCAACATAAAACTCTCGCATAGCTGTTGGAACTATATCCAGTGTTGCATCATAAAGATCGTGTAATTTTATTTCCATTGATTCTAATATTTTTGATGGTATACGCTCATTTTCAAGATCAATTTCTGGCAGATAACGTCGTATCGCTTTAATGGCACTTTCTCTACATAACGATTTGATATCTGCACCTGTATATCCATGAAGATCATTTGCCAAGTTTTTCAAATCAATATCTAACGCAAGTGGCATTCCGCGTGTATGTATTTGCAAAATTTCCAATCTCCCATCTGCATTAGGAACAGAAATTACCATCTCTCTATCAAATCTTCCAGGTCTTCGTAATGCAGGGTCTACACTATCAGGACGGTTTGATGCACCAAGCACAATAACATTACCCCTTTCAGTTAATCCATCCATCAATGCTAAAAGTTGTGCCACTACTCGTTTTTCAACATCGCCATAAACCTCTTCTCGTTTTGGTGCAATTGCATCAATCTCATCGATAAATATAATGCTGGGCGAATTATCTTTTGCTTCTTTGAATATCTCTCTGAGCTTAGCCTCTGTTTCTCCATAGTATTTGTTCATAATCTCAGGTCCATTAATTAGATACATGTTAGCATCCGACTCGCTTGCAATAACTCTAGCAAGAAGTGTTTTTCCACATCCAGGTGGTCCATAAAGTAATACACCGCTATGAGGTTCAACTCCTAGTCTACTGAAAAGTTCTGGGTGCCTTAATGGCAGTTCGACAATTTCTCGCATAGCCTTAACTTCATCACCTAATCCACCTACTTCCTCGTACGTAATACGAGTCCTTTTGTCAGATGCTGTCTCAGAAAGTATTTTTAGAATGGAAGAACGCTCAATCTTAACAATTCCCTTTGGTGTTATCTTGCTAATCTTAAACTCCATCGAATTTCCCAAGATCATTACTGAAATCTCATCGCCCATGCTTAATGGTAATCCTTTCAGTCTGTTTTTAACAAAGTCAGTAAACTCCTTATCTATAGTAACTACTTCGTTTATTGGCAAAAGTTTAACTGTCTTGGCAGTTTTTACCTTAACTTTTTTCACATGAACTATATCACCAAGTGCTGCCTCAATGTTTTTTCTAGTTTGTCCATCCAAGCGAATAGAATCTGGATTTTTTTCATCTTCATCAGATGGCCATACGATGGCGCAGCTTACTTTACCTCCCTTTATTTCAACAATGTCACCAGGAGCAACATGAAGGTAGTCCATAGCATTATGACCTATTCTGGCTCTTCTTTTTCCAACATCTCTTTGCTTAGATTCTTCAACTCTCATTTGTAATAGATTTTTTTCACTCGACAAGAAACCACCTATTTCATATCAACTGACATTCTACTCATGTTCAGAACTTCAAATTCACTAACCCCTTTTACAGATTTTACCGTGTTCTCTAGTGAATCCATCTGACCCTCCTTATCATCCAAAATAAATTCTGCCTTGATAAAGTGTAAACCAAAAGCAAGGGGCTCCATTTGGTAATTTTTGAGTTGAATGTTGTCTTTTAACGATCCTTTGATAGTCTGTACTAATTCATTCAAGTCAATCTCTATCTCAGTAGGAAGAATTTTTGTGATCAGTAATAACTGTGTCAATTTTTAAGGTCCTTGAAAGTTACAGGATGAACATGTATAATTTCTTACCGCTACTCTACAACTTTCACATCGCCAAATAAGATCACCATCGTCACAGTTCGGACAATCAAATTTTACACATTTATCATTAGGCATAATATGTCTGTGGCAACAACTACAAATAGGTAATTCAAGATTCGTTGACATACAAAAATTGCTGTCTGTCAACTGCATTTATACCTTACCTACTTTGTATGTGAATAACTTGTTAAGAAACGTTTGACTTCTGCACTCATGATATTTTGGGCAGCACTTAGAGATTTACGCATTCCAAGTAATTTTACAATAGAGGTTGCATGAAAGTCAAAATCATCTTTATTTGAAATTTCAGATATTACATCTGGAGTTATTGTGTCAAAAATCATGTCAATTGTTTTGTTATCAATTCTTTCAAGAATTTTTCTAGCAAGACGCTGTTTTTCAAATTCTTTACCAAATTTGTTCTGCCAAAATTTTTGGTACTGTTGAAGCTGAGAATATTCATTTGTTTCCAGATATTTTGTAATTGCATTTCCAGCCAAAAAACCACCCATTCCACAGGAATAAATTCCGCCTGCAGTAGTTGGTTTTGATTGCCCAGCGGCATCACCTGTTATTACTATATTTCCAGAAATAAAATTTTTGATAGGACCTTTAATCCAAATTGGCGCAAAAATTTTTCTTATAATTGAATGCTTACCTTTGTTTCTAAGCAATTTCTCCATCACGTTGGATACATTAATCTCTCTTCCAGCAATACCTACTTTACCTATTCCCTTTCCTGATGGAATTATCCAAGCAAAAAAACCTGGGTATTTTGTCTGATCAAAGTACACTTCAACTTGGCCATCTGTTATCCAATCTGCATAAACCTCATATTGTGCAGATGACAAAATTCCATCCCTTTGATTATTTATCAAAGCACTTACTCCTCTACAGTCAACTAGAATCTTACAGCCAATCTCACCATTCGATGTTCTAACACCATGCTTAGTTTTTTCTATAAAGCTTGTCTTAACCCTAATCTCGGCGCCAGATTGTTCAGCTTGTAGTGCAACTTGTTTGTCAAGTTCTCTTCTATTAACTACAAGAACTTCCTGTTTTTTTGAATTAATTTCGATCTGTTTTCCATTTGGGGAAAAAATCAGTGCCGAATTTATCATTGAATCAAACGTTTTTTGTGTTGGTTCTATTCCCAAATCATATAATGCTGATTTGCTTACTAAACCACCACAGTGATCAGGTGTTCCTATCTCAAATCCTTCCTCTATAACCAAAACAGAATATCCTTTTTTTGCTACCTCCCTAGCAGACATTAGTCCAGAAATACTGCCACCTGCAATAACTACATCATATTCTTCCATAAGCACTCAAAATGTACATTAATACAATTATGTTTCGAATGAATTGCAAAGTTTTTCATAACACATAATTCTTGTATTTAATATGACAATAAAACAGGTTGTTATAGTAAGAACGGATCTTGATATGGGCAAGGGAAAGATTGCTGCCCAAGTTGGTCATGCATGCGTATCAGGTGCTGAACATGTTCGAAAATCTAATCCTGATTGGTTTTCAGAATGGTGGGAAGGACAAGAAAAGGTTGTACTCAAAGTTGCAAATCTAAAAGAACTTGAGCAAATAATGCAGGATGCAATAGAATTCGGTCTGCCTTGTTCTGCAGTATCTGATGCAGGTCGCACACAGCTACCACCCGGCACAACAACTTGCATATCTATTGGTCCTGCACCAGAAGAAAAAATTGATAAGATTACTGGAGATTTAAAACTCTTATAATATTTTCATGTTAATTCCAATCAGATATAATATAGCAGTGTAGGATTTTTAATGTGAAAACAAGAAAAAAAGGTATTCTCTTCTTTGCAGTTGTTGCTGGTATTATGTTAACTTCTGCAGTTACACTAGCGGTAAACCCTGCACAATGGATTGATGATTCTAGCGATTTTGAAGGAATATCTACAGAAGAATTGGATGCACTTGAATTGGATCTTGGATATAGTGATGATGAAGCACTACAATTTTGTTCTTCAGATGAACAACCAAAGTCGAACAAGTATGTGAAAGAATTCAAAATACCAACTGCGTGTACACAACCTCTTGCAATTACAGTGGATCATAATGGTATGGTATGGTTTGCACAAACAAATACTGGCATGGTCGCAAAATTTGACCCTCAATTAGAGACATTCACTGAATATCCTAATCCAGTGTGGGAACACGTAGAACAAATATTCATTTTAAGCGCTCTTGAAAATAATGTTGAGCCAACAAAATTACGTTCTATGATGTGGGGAATAGATTATTTTCCTGATGGTAGCGTATGGTTTACTGATGAGACAACAGATGCGATATGGAAATTCTCAATAGACGCCCAATCATATGATAGAATTTCTTACTCACAAACTGACGAAGTAGCCAAAGCATCACTTCCACAGAAATTAATTATTGATGGTTCAAAAATTATAATTAATGATTTTACTGGTGGCAGACTTTCATTTTTAGATTATGCACAAGATAAACAAGGGTTACGTCACTATGCAATTCCATCTGTTGTGCCAGATGCTGTAACTAGTGGCTTTGGAATTGATTTAGACAAGAATGTTTGGTATACAAATTGGGTTCATGGTGGACAGGGTATTCTAGTGAAGTTTGATTACCCGGGATACGAGTTTCAATCAACACAAGGTAAAGTAACTGAAGGACTTCTTCTACAGGACTTTGTTGAATGGTATAACTTTCCAGCAGGACTTACTACGCCAAATGGTGTTACAGTTGGACCAGATCAGAAGATTTGGTTAGCTGACACATCAAGTAATTACTTTTTCAGTTTTAACCCTAGGACAGAGGAATTTACTAAATATGTTACATCTATACCAACAATTGATTCCTACGGCGATGCATCAGACTTCATCAAAAATCCAGTATCAAGACCATACTGGATTGAACATTCTGACGGTAATATGATTATGAATCAACATAATGCAAATAGAATTGGCGTGTTTAATCCATGTACTCCATCTATGGGTGTATGCTCTGAAACATTGATAGAATACACAATTCCTTCAAGGAATCCAAACTGGGCCGACTGTGAGGGAATTGAGTATTGTGGAGTTGCTCAAGTCTTTGATTTCGCAGTAGATGGTAAAAAAATCTGGTTTACTGAGTGGGTTGAGAATAACATTGGTGTTGTAGACACATCAATTCCACTTCCTTTTTCTATTGAGATTGACTTTGCTGGAACTCCACAATCAGGCATAAACGAACTTACACTAGAGAAGGGACAAGCAGTGGAAGTCATGCTTCTAGTTACACCGACATCATCTGGATTGAACGAAATGCAACTGGAGACTGCCGTAAACCATAGTTCAACGTCCACATTTGATGATATAACCATCGAGCATGAATTAACTTTTTCATTCTCTAATGATCAAATAACCATTCCAGTCAAAATCACCGCCAGTGAACATGCATTATCAGGTATGCACAAGGTTCTTCTTGGTGCATTCACTGACGACATTGCTATTTCTGAGTTTATCACTGTGAAAATAGTGTGATTCCAAAAATTGATTCTGAGATTGGAATATTAGCATACACAACAGATTTTCCCGGTTGTGGGGGAACAATACGAAATCAAAAAGATGATTTCAACGTTTCAGAATTAATAACAGAAAAAGCTATTTCTAAGATTTGTTTAGATTCTGGCTTTGCTGTATACAAATTACAAAAAAATGGGATTGACACAACACATGCCTTGAATGAAATTTTTAAAAAACATGGCGTTAGATTAAAATCTCTTGGACTCAAGGATGCATCTGCAGTAACAGAACAATTTGCATTTACTACATACAAAACTAACCAGCATTTTGAAATTAACGAGAGAAAATATAATCTCAAAAAGGTTGGGTTTACAGATAAAATATTATCAAAAAAAGAGATGATTGGCAATCATTTTCGGATAAAAATTGATGGTGCATCAAGTGAATTAACTAAGTTCAATGAGTTTGATAAAATTTTAAATTTTTATGGTTATCAAAGATTTGGCTCACGCAGACCTGTAACACATCTTATTGGAAGATCATTAATACAAAAAGATTTTGCAGGTGCGGTTGATCTTTTACTTTCTTACACTTCTGAATATGATAGTGATGAAAATACTAAATTACGAGAATTAATGGTTGACAAATCAAAATATGCTGAGGCTCTAAAAATACTACCAAAAGGTATGGATCTTGAAAAAATTGCGCTAAAGGAAATGATAGAACATAGTGATCCAGTTAAGGCCTTGCGTGCTTTACCATTATCAATTAGACGGTTTTTTGTTCAGGCATACCAGTCGTATATTTTTAATCAAACACTGAGCATGTCTTTAGATGCTGGCGAAGAATTATTTTTTCCACAATCTGATGATGTCTGTTATAATAAAAATAATGAGTTAGGAAAATTTGAAAATGATCCTTCACAGAGATTATCCATTCCTTTTGTTGGATACTCGTATTACAAAAAAACGCGTTTCCATTATTACATTGAAAAAATTCTACGCGATGAAGGTATCACGCATAAGGATTTTTTTTCTAAGGAAATACAAGAAATAAGCAGTGAGGGCGGGTTTAGAAACTCTTCCATAAAGTGTGAAAACTATGAAGTAAAAGACAACATTGTTTCATTTTCGCTTTCTAGGGGGTCTTTTGCAACAATCGTCCTTCGTGAGATAATCAAGCCTGAAAATCCACTAATTTCAGGATTTTGAGCTTTAGGTAAACAGAATTAATCAATTAACTAAATGATTTTTTTGCTTCGTGTTTAATCCATATTTTTCAATTATTTCACATGTCAAATTGGTTAGCAACAGACGAGTCTGATTCGATATTTGTTCGCTATTCTACTTTTATTATTTTCTCTATAGCTGCTATATCTGCCCTAACTCTGTTCGTTGTATTCCAGCCGATGATTGAAGGCATCACCACGGAAGCTCCTATGATAGTCCACATCATGTTTATCCCAACATTTATCGTGGGATTTCTTTACGGATTGAAGATTACTGAGCGTGTAATGAAACCCTCAGAGTCTAGAAGTCCTATCAAGCGTGGAATTATCAAGATGTTTCTGTTCTTTTTTGTTATTGGTGGTCTATTCAGTTCGATAAATTTTGCATTACATGGTGGCAGTATGTTGCCAGATGGTTCCATTTTTGATATTGGTATAATTGAATCTATAACACAATTGATCACATACAACGGTGGAGTAACTTTCATGATTGTGTCAAGTATAGTTTTGATGGCTGCAGCTACTCGAAAAATTGTAGGATTGGGAAGTGGTTATTTAGGCAAAATTATTTCATTTGTTGGAACATTTGTTTTCTTTTCAATGGTTTCAGTCAGCCTAACACAGACTGATCCAAGTCATTCACAGGTATTTCTTTACACATTTTTCTATGCTGGCATTATCTCTGGAGCCTTTTATGAGATGAATAAGCTAACCACGAAACAAAACATGTGGGACGATTATTCAAACGGTTATCTATAATCTAGTCAATCTTCATTCTGAGCATTCTTCAATATTTCTTCGAGTTCCTGATCTTGTATTACCCATGTTCTATACTTCTGGCATTCAGCACTTTCAAAATCTCTATTTTCTCTACATTCTTGTAACTGCATTTCATCTAACCATTTTGCACATTGTGGTTCTTGAAAACCATTCACTTTACAATCCTCAAAATCAGTAACTTGTTGCCTTTGTATATCATCAGCAAAAAGAACATCTGGACCTATAAACAACTGTAGCATTCCAATTAAAGCCAATGATGCAGCAACCATTATCATACCATATCCAACTTTTCTCTGATGATGAGGCTCTTTCATACAATCTCTGAATCTTAACTAGTGGCATTTAATCCTTAAGGAGATCTAGTCAAGTTACGAATTAAAACATTAGCAGAAAAAGAAAAAAGGCAGAATTTCTCATAAGAAGTAATTGGCTATTCAGATTCTTCACTATGAATTCTTAGGACCAATCAAACTGTCAGAATGGGGTCCACCAAGTCCTAGTGTAGCATACATAATTTTTTCTAAAAACAAGGATGTTTTTAACATGATATATGTTGGCGAGTCAGACGAAACTGATGCGCGTGATTTCTTTACAAAAAATGATCAATTCAAATGCTGGCTCTCATACGCTGGTAAAGAAGAAAATCTATACCTCTCAATTTACCCAATGCGGGAATCTAGTGGAACTGAGCGAAGCCAATTGATAAGGAAGATAATTTCCAAATACAAGCCAGTTTGTAACGAAGAGAGTTCTCAAAATGGACAAACTACATCACACGTATCTGAGCCAGAACCTGAGCCAGAACCTGAGCCAGAACCTGAGCCAGAGTCAGACTAATTTTTACTTTTTATTTTAAACATTTCCAAAGTAACAAGGTCTATGGCCTTTTTGAGATGCTCAAATTCTTTAAACAGGTTTATCTCTCCTTGGACAAGTACCTTGAGCACACTAACCACTGCCTTTTGATATTCATCAGTCGATGAAACTTCAAGACCATTAACTCTTGACATTATATCATCAAGATCTTTTACCATGTTATCAAGTGGAATGTGCTTTTCCATAGAATATATCCAGCCACTTCATATATGAATTGTTTTTATAATAAATCCTCATCGATTTTTTTTATCGCATCGGAATATTGTACACAATCACAAGATGGTATCATACATCTACCACGTTTTAGAAGAGAATTATTATCAGTTGTTTCATGAGCCTCATCGGTATGATGGCATATAACGCAATTCATGAATTTATGATTTGTAACAAGTATTTTAAGGAATAAGGACAGCACGCGCATCTATTTCCGAATTTTTAAGTCTCACTAGAACTTCATTTGCCTGTTCTAATGGAAAAGATTCTGTC
>Ga0315336_1006035_pt1 | contig 12724 bp, 12 predicted proteins | sample ASW5metaG_FD_204512 | JGI IMG/M metagenome (GOLD analysis project Ga0315336, IMG submission 204512) | Ammonia-oxidizing marine archaeal communities from Monterey Bay, California, United States - ASW #5 | ecosystem: Environmental > Aquatic > Marine > Intertidal zone | place: USA: California...
TTGGAAGGGAGGTAGGAGTTGGAAGGGAGGTAGGAGTTGGAAGGGAGGTAGGAGTTGGAAGGGGGGTAGGAGTTGGAAGGGGGGTAGGAGTTGGGAGAGAAGTAGGAGTGGGGAGAGAGGTAGGAGTGGGTGTTGGAGAGATGCTTGAGATGGGAACTGGGGTATTAACGGGTCCGACGCTGGAGTATGTACTGGAGGGTGCAGGGACGTTTGTGAGTGGTGGGTCTAAAGTAAAAGTGTGGGCAGATGTGATGGCTGGCACTGGAGCGGCGTCTAGGGCCGGCGTTTGGTTCACATCTGACTTGCTCTCGCACGCTATCAAAGCTGTGATAGTTAAAGACAATAAGCCGACTAGGCTAATTAGCCTAGGCCTTCTTAGTATTGGCATGCACTCTATTAAACGTTCCAGTGGATCTTTCTGACTTGTGACCCCTCAACTTAACCCTGTGAGGCCACGGTTTTATCATAGTGCTTTTATAATCTAACCAGATGGAGTAGTGGCACCCCTACCGAATAGATCTTCATTGCTGAAGAAAACTAGGTCGGTTCGGGCGTCTTCTCCCTCAGGCGACTTGACGGAGATCATCTGGTCGAAGGTCGTTGTAACGGCTGCGACGGTGTCAAAGCCAGACCCGCGGGCATCCAGCAAATCAGCGCCCATGGTTTCTAATATAGCTCCCTGATGACCTATACTCATAGCCGCGATGTCGTCGTTGGGAAGAACGTCCAACAGAGCACTTACGACTGCCCTTCCAACCTTCGATATTGACGCAGCTTCCATGGTGGATACAATCAAATTGATCTGATCCGTTCCCAATGTGGACGCACTAGTTGGATCGAGAGTAGACATTAATCCCAATAGTTGTTCGGACTCTAGGATCCCTAGTTGGCCTACTGAGAGGGTTCGTATCATCCCTACAGCTGCGGTATCACTTATGCTCATTAGGTTTTCTTCATCCATGACTGAGGCAACCTCAATTATGCGGTCTCCGCCTATGGCCTGGAAGTCATCCTCCTCCAACGCACCAACCAAGTCCGTCATTTTGTCGGGCCCCAACTTCATTATTGTTTCTAACCCCATAGTATCGATGATTGCTCGCGTCTGGTCTCCGCCTAAGGACTGAAAATCCGTCATCCCCATGGCCGATACAATATTGGACAGGTTATCGCTCCCTAAGGAGTCTAGATATGTCTGGTCCAAAGCTCCAACCACGTCCGCGACCTTAGCACCACCCATGCGAATCACAGTATCCCAGCCAATCGAATCTACTATCACGGCTGTCTGGTTCGTGCCTAAGATCTTGAAGCTTGTCATGTCCAAGCCTGCAGTCACATCTGATAGCTTATCGCCGCCCATTCCCAATACGGAGTCTAACCCGACGGTCTCTACCATGGCGAGTGTCTGCTTTCCTCCCATTGTTTGGAAGTTATGCTTCGACATACCGTAGATTATATCCTTGAGATTCTCGGCTTCCATAGATCTGAAATGTTCCTTGTCCAGCCCACTCATAATGTCGGCGACATCATTGCCTCCCATGCTAGTTAATCTATCAAGTCCCACGGCCTTGACCATGGCGAAGGTATGATTACTCCCCAGGTCATTGAAGTCTCTTTGACCCATTGCTTTCGCTACGTCGTAGACGACTGCAACGTCGAATTGCTGGAAACCTAAACCGGCCATTTGAGTTGCGGTATCGAAGGCAGCTGAAGTCTTGTTAGAACGGAGTTCGCCAATCTGTTCGCCAGGGCTGCCGAACCCTTCTCCGAAGGGATTGAACACCTCTGGGGGCTCTCCTGGAACTTCCTCCGGAATGTCAAATGTTCCTGCTACGGGCTCGAATCCTTCCGGTGCTTCATCCGGTGTTTCCCGGGGTAATTCCTCCGGGGCATCCTCTGGAACTTGCTCCTGAATTTCATCGTCGTCAGCCGTATCGTCGTCAGCCGTATCGTCGTCAGCTGGATCCTCGCCAGCCGTATCGTCGTCAGCCGTATCGTCGCCACCCGGATCCTCGCTACCCGGATCCTCGCCACCCGAATCTCCGCCACCCGAATCTCCGCCACCCGACTCGCCGCCACCGGACCCGTCGCCACCCTGCTCGTCCCCACCAGGCTCATCACCACCTATACCTCCGGGAGCTTCGCCATCCGGAGGTCCGCCACCCATATCTCCACCGCCACCGGGATCTCCGCCACCCATATCTCCACCGCCACCGGGATCTCCGCCACCAGGCTCATCACCACCCATACCTCCGGGAGCTTCGCCATCCGGAGGTCCGCCACCTGGCTCGTTGCCACCCGGAGGTCCGCCACCTATATCTCCGCCGCCACCGGGATCTACGCCACCCGGCTCGTCGCTACCCGGAGGAGGTCCGCCATTCATATCTCCACCACCACCCATACCGTCCGCACCCTCGGCGGTTTGGGCACTACCTTGGTCATTACCCTGGATGAAAGACTGGTCATCGTCTACGAGAGCCGACACTGATGCCGAAGAATGCGCCACCAATAAAACCAATACAATCCACGTTAAGATTGGTTTAGAGGTCAAAATTGAGAAATCGCGATCTCGCTGGAGAAGTCCGACCATCTGGGCATGCCTCAACATGACAAACACGAATAGAGTCATCACAGTATCATAAACGATAAAAATTTGACGAGAAATCGTATGAATCTGGAATTGCAGGGTAAGGGGTCTGGTTGAAGGTCCTCATTTTAGAGCTTGAAATCAACGGTAACCCTAGCTTTTTGATACAAAATAGCCAGCTCCCCGTCGGTTTCTCTGATTAGTTCTAACCCCTACACGCATCGCTAGTTATAACCTAGGAACTCGGCTCATTCAACTGGTATAGAAAACTGGATCCTCTCCAATGGAACGGAATTCCCTTCGATTTTGCAGATGCGTTAAACGTGTAGACGATGTCATATTCAATGGGCACTGAATATTCTAGTGTAGGTTCCACTGATTTTCCTTTGGAGATGTGTTGAATCCAGGAACTTCACGGTACCAACGACTAGCACTGATTCATGTTTAGATTACCCATCTCTTTCTCAGATGGGTTAGCTTCAAGGAGTCACCCATATTCATGCTTTTCTATTAGGTTTTCCAATAGTAAAAGATATATTCAAAGTTTCTGTGGCGCTGATGTTGAGGTCATCATAGGTATGTTATTCCGCTGGGTAGTGGTTGGTGCTCGCATCTGTGATGAGTGAGGTCAGACCAACCTGATTGGTAACGTCGGATTCAATATCGTTCGCGCTCAAGGCTTCAGCGAGCTGGATCAGGCCGTCTGAGAGAGCTCGGAGAGCTTCTGAGACTGTAGGAATGAGTTTTAGAACATCATGTGATTATTATGCTCTCTCGACCGGCGTTGGATCAGTTGGGCTAGAGAACGGTGGTTGGACAATGCGTCGTAATGTGGCCGCCTGTTGAGAGGACGATGGGAATCAGACAACTTCCTGGGGCTGTATGTTCAGGAGAGATTGTCGCAACATGTCCATGGTGACCGGCTTGCCCAGAACTAGATTTACGCCCTGAGGTTTTTCGTAGGTCCCCATCATGTTTCCCAGCCCGGTTAAGATTATCACGGACTGGTCAGAGACGAGTTCTTTGATGGCGTCTGCCAGTTGGTCTCCGTTCATGTCGGGCATCGCCCGGTCGGTCACTACAAGGTCGCATTTTCTTGCCGGAAATTATCAAGTCCCTTGCCGCCACTGGCAGCCAAATCAATAGAGTGGCCCAAAGCGCGCAACATTCGCCCCCAGGGAGCGTAGTGTCGCCGCATCGTCGTCCACGGCTAAGATGCGCAATGCGTCGGAAGCTTCTGTGTCCTGAGGAAGTTGGGAGTCTGAGGGCACGTGTATACCAGATGGAAGGCGGATAGTGAAGGTTGTACCCTTGTCTAGCTCGCTCGCAACGTCGATCGTGCCGTGGCTCCGCTGGATGATTCCGTAGACCATCGCCAAACCCAATCCAGTTCAACGCTCCCCCTTGGTGGTGAAGAAGGGGACTAAACAACGCTGGCAGACCTCCTCCGTCATACCAACCCCGTGTCGCTCACCTCGATAGCGACCATTTCGCCGCCGGCTTTCGTGTGAAATTTGATGGTTCCAACCTGGGGCATAGCATCCGCTGCGTTCATGATTAGATTGGTTAGAACTTCCCGCAGTTCGGACTCATTCATGGAGACGGTTGGAACGTCCTCCAAAACCGTATCGACATCTATTGCCCAGCCTTCCGCTTTGGCCTGAACTCTCCAATGAGGCCGCGTTAGATGTATACTGCTTTCTATAACCTCATTTACGTTGATGTTCTCGACATCTTCGGCTTGCCCTCTGCGGTAGAACCCCCGCAACCGCCTGACGACGTTCGCTGCATCAAGGGCAGACGTGCGTATCGTCTTGAGGGAGTCGATCAACTCTTCCCGGTCGTCCAGCATCTCCGCCGCTTCGGGCAACCGTTCGGCGCTGCCCAAGATTGGCGACAGCGCATTGTTGAAATCTTGGGCTACGCCGCTGGCCATCTGTCCCATCGCCAGCATCCTTTCCTGTTGCACCAGTTGCTGTTGCATGGTCCGCAGCTCTTCCAGGGTTTCTGCAAGGAGGAGTTCCGCCGACCTACACTCCCTGATTTCCGATGCGAGCCTGAAGTTGGTTTCTCTTAGCTCTTCGACCCGTTCTGCCACCGTGGCTTCAAGTCTTATGTAGGACAACCTAAGGTCGCTCTGTCGTTGAGAAATAGTCCTCGAACCGTTCAACAGAATGGCGATCAATGCGAAGGACAGAACCAAGAACCCGATGTCAGCATTGGCTTCAAGCCTTTCGGTGAACACCAAGCCGATAACTAGGACGATGGTAAAGATTATTACGGAGCAGGCGATGGAAAAATGAAATAGGAGGCTGGTCGAATATTCTTTCATGCGTTTCACCCAAAGTCCCTGGGTGATTGAGTTACCTGTGGGCCGGCCTCGTTACGGATGATCTCGGATGCCTTCGTTTGAACCCGATGGGATAGAGCGCGTGAATAACTACGGGAGTTATCCTTACAGTGGCATTCCATGTTCCGATGTCCTTCGGACCGGCATGTCTCTTGTTTCGGGTCCATGATATTATGCCGCTTTTGTCTCCGTGACGGGTAGTGGATGGTCAGACGTAATCAACTCAACAAAGATGCACTATGCACATGTGTATTCGCTTAATCCTGCCGCCGGGCAACCGGAGCCCCATCTATGATGCCCTTGGAAAACTCGGCAAGGCGCTCAAGTCCAGAATCGATATCCGAAACAGCTTGCTGGAGGCCGCCAAATGCTTGCGGAGTTTCTTCCTATCGCCTCATGAGAGACTGGACAATGGAATTCAGGACAGTGAGCACACTCCTGTTCTGGCCGAGCCTAAGGTTAAGCTTGGTTACCAGATTTTCCAGATGCATCCGGTACACCCTATTCTCTAGAACAAGGGCCCGGCGTAACAACGCCTTTTCTATCCGGTAGGCCAATAGAGATATGGTACCGGTTTGGCCAGATAATCGCCGGCCCCTTGTCGCATAGCGAAGGTCGCGGTCTTCATATCGTCATTGCCACTTACCATAATGATCGCCATATCCGGGAAGCTCTTGGAAAGCGTTGCCAATAGCGACAACCCGGTTTTCCCAGGCATGGAAATGTCCAGCAGGACGAGATCGAATTCCTATACTCTCAGGAGGTTATTGGCCTCGTCGGCGCTCCTGGCAGTATCGTAACTATAGCCGTTTCGGGATAATCCTTTCGCAAAAATATCCCGTAAGGGTGCTTCGTCGTCCACAATTAGGATCCGCTGGGATTCCTGTGCCATTGTTAACCTCCAGCAAAAGGGCAGCGTGCGGGCGCAGGAGAAACTGGAATCTATCCATCACATCTCTAGGAGCAAATTGGCCGTAAGACCGCATACTCTGAAACGGTTCTTCACAACTACGTGTATAGCTTCAAATGACAGATTTTGTCAATTCGTAGGACTACGAAGCGGCTGCACTGTCTGATTGGCGGGGCTAGACTCTGAACTAGGGTGCGGATAGAATCATCAATGGTCAGCCAAGCGTCATACGAAACCGGCGTACCCATGATGGGCCACCGCGCTCGATTCCCCAACTCTGGCTGGAAGTGGCTCCAGCGTCGCTGTTCGGCCAGTCGAACGATCTAGTTCGCCTGGACCGGCTGGGCACATGCCGTTAGCCGGGGCTATATCAATATTTTCACTCTTTAGATCTCTGAGGTTATTTTGTCCATGAACTGTCCTAACTGCGACACGGAAAACCGGCCAAGCGCCAAGTTTTGCGACCAGTGCGGTAGCCCAGTAAGCGATTCAACTAGCACAGAAACGAACGGGCCAGAGAAACTGGGGCCGTTGGATGGCATCAAGGTACTCGACTGGACGATGTGGCAGTTCGGCCCGGTGTCGACCATGATGCTGGGTGACTTGGGCGCAGACGTTATCAAAGTAGAGTCGTTGGACGGGGACCATGGCCGCCAGTTCAGGCGGGTGGCCGGAGCGTCGTCCCAACTTCCCGGAGGACTTAACGCCTATTTCGAATCCTTGAACCGCCAAAAGAGAAGCATCGCCTTGGACCTCAAGAACCCGAAGGGAGTTGAGATTCTGCATCGACTGGTAGCCCAATCTGATGTGTTCGTCCAGAACTTCCGCCAGGGCGTCGCCGAGCGCTTGGGCATGGGTTACGAGGATCTTATCAAGCACAATCCTAAGCTTATATATGGGGCCGCCACGGGATACGGTCCCATCGGTCCGGATTCGGACCAACCCGCTTTCGCCCTGACTGGAGAAGCTAGGTCCGGTTCTTTGTTCTGGGGTGGGCCTGATGATGGCAAGCCTTACAATCTGGGTGGAATCGCCGATCAAATGGCTGGAGTGATGCTTTCCTACGGCATCTTAGGGGCGCTTGTCGCCAGGGAGAGGAAGGGAGTCGGCCAAAAAGTCGATGTGTCTCATCTGGGCAGCCTGATGTGGCTGGGTGGGAACCGCTACGGCATCGCGCTGATATCCAAGAACGTTCCCCGTCGCCAGGATCGCACTGCAGTCCTTAATCCCCTGTGGAATTTCTATAGGTGTGACGACGATCGGTGGATAGCTTTCTCCATGAACCAGAGTGACCGCTACTGGCCCCCCTTCTGCAAGGCGATCGGCCATCGGGAACTGATAGACGACCCCCGGTTCAACGGCATGGAACGTCGCGCCGAGAATAGGGTGGAATTGGTTCGTCTCTTGGATGGGATATTCGAATCCAAGTCTCGGGATGCATGGGAAGGGATGTTCGCTGGCAATGGGGACATCATCTGGACGCGGGTTCAGGACGTATACGATCTCCCTGACGATCCTCAGGTCATCGCCAACAACTACATTGTAGACTACAACCACCCGGTTCTGGGGCCTTCAAAGTGGATACAGACTCCGGTTGGCTACAGCTCAACACCCGTCGCCGCCGTAAAGGCGGCTCCCGCACACGGAGCGAACACGGAGGAGATTCTCATCGAGTCTCTGGGTTGCTCTTGGGAGGACATCAACAAGTTGCAGGAAGAGGGAGTCATTCTTTAGGCTCCTGTGAGTGGGGATTAGGGAGGGCTGTCCCGTTGATTTGAGCGTAAACGATGATGTCTTCCCTCAAGGCAATGGAGCAACCGGGTTGACGCGCTGTGGTTAGATAAGCTCACCACGAAGGGAACTTACCCTCGGGGATCCACTCCCCTACCGTTCGTACTGACCCTGTCGAAGGACCGCGCCGGGGCAACGTTACATAACCGAGTATCCGCCGTCCACCGCCACCACTGCGCCGGTCACGTAGTCAGAGGCACGGCTGGAAAGAAAAACCACTGTGCCTTGCAACTCCTCCGGTTCTCCCCAACGCCCGAAGGGGATGCGGCGGCTGATTAGGTCGTAGCGGTCCGGTTGGGTCGCTGGTACCGGGGCGGTCAGTTCGGTCATGAACCAGCCAGGTAGGATGGCGTTGGACTGGATGTTGTCCTTTGCCCAGGCGACGGCTAGGCTTTTGGAAAGCTGCACCAGGCCTCCCTTGCTGGAGGAGTAGGGGGCACCGCTGCCGCCGCCGCCGAACACGGAGAACATGGAGCCGATGTTGACTATCTTGCCGCCGCCCTGGCTCTTCATGTGGGGATAGACGGCTTTGGAGGCCAGGAAGGCGGCCCGCAGATTAACGTCCATCACTTGGTCCCATTCGTCCGCTGCCAAGTCCTGGGGTTCCTTGCGGAAGGTCATGCCAGCGTTGTTCACCAGGATATCCACCCGGCCGTAGGATTCAAAGGTTTGAGTCACCATTCCGATGATGTCGGCTTCCTGGCTGACATCCGTGCTCACGCCGGTAGCTTTGACTCCCAGATCCTGGATCTGGCTCAAGGCCTCGGATGTTTTTTCGGCGTTTCGAGCCGCCACGACGATGTTTGCGCCGGCCCCAGCCAGCCCCAAGGCCATGCCCAATCCTAAACCGCCGTTGCCGCCGGTTACGATGGCTACTTTACCGCTCAGGTCAAATAAGTCCGATGGTTTCATGTACGCCTCTGGTCTGGATAGAAAAGTTCTTTACGTACTTCAGTGAATGTTAGGTTCTTAGACGTCCCGGAAGTATCTCATCATGTTTTCATGCAGTTCGTAGCTCGCGGCCATCCAGAACACGGTGGCCCAAGGGTGGTCCTTCTCTACCAGGGCGGTGATTCGGTGGCAGCCTTGCGCGGCCATCCACTCAGAACGACCTGGCCCTCATCCTCGCAGCATTCCCGGATGATTATCTCGTCTGCCATCCTAGAGTACCCCTCCCCAGTGAGTTAGTCTCTAGGGCTCTCGCAGATTATATACGAATTCCAGTTCGCTGATGGCCGTCCTGATGTTGGCTTCACGAGCGTTAATCTCATCCAGCATGTCGTTGGCTTGTTTAAGGGCGGTCGAATTTCTGAGCCTTGCGTTGATGGCCTGCACCAGGAGATTTTCCAACTCGCTGATGCCGCCCAGCATGTTGTTGGCTTCGTTCTGGTTGGGTTGGGCTCTTCCCTCGTCTGCGATGTTCGACTGAAATTCGTTCCTGCCCGAGTTGATCTCGGCAATCATGGCATTGGCCTGATCTAGCTTGGCGGAATCATTGGATTGGGCATATTTCAGCTCAAGCGTTAACCATAGGATGTACGTATCGAGGTAAGCCGACCCTTGGTGTTGAAGAGATTGCAGCCTGGCAGGCGGTGTCAGAGCGTCCATTTCATTCAGCAGTGACGCCGCGTCGGATACAAGAATTTCTCCGGTGGTGATTCTTTGAGAAGAAGGCCCATCGTTCTGAAGCGATTGGGACCGGCGGGCTGAAATGTCGTCTATGCTGCTGACGATATCGGACACAAGCCTCAGATAAACTTCTTCTTCCTGCTGCGCAAGTTCGAGTGTGAGGAATCGAATGTACTGGTCCAGAAACAAGCTCCAATGGATCGGCTTCAAGCTTGGTGGAGCTGGCGCGTCGTTTAGTAGCTGTACCAATGCCTCTGCGTCTGAAACCAATCCTTGCTTGGTGGTTACCCGCTGGGAGGGAGCCGAGCCGTCCCGGATATCGGCGGTCCTGGTTTTGGAGATGGAATCTACCGAGCTGATGACATCCCCTAAGAACACCAGGTATGCTTGATCCACCATATGTTCCATTTCCAGTGTAAGCAGTGTGACGAACCTCTCCATGAAACGCACGGCGTCGTCCTGTAGGGGCTGTAGTTCCGGTGGTGGAATCAGTTTTCCGGCTTGTGTTGTTAGCTCTTTCGCATCGGCGGCTAAGCCCTTCTTAGTTGCTACTCGTTCCTCGGAGGGCGCTCCGCTGGCGAGATCTTCAGATCTAAGCTCTCGGATTGAAGCTGTGGCCGACATGATTTCGTTGAGGTTTTGGGTGTATCGGGAGACCTGGCTTTGCTTCGGGTCTTCGAAACTCTGCAACCATCCGGTGAAACGTTCCTCGAAAGTCGAGTATTGGATCCCAACAATCTCTACGAATGCTTCGGACAGGGTTGCGCCTGTCCCCATCCTCTTCATGATGTCTATGGGGGCAGTGTTCCCGTAAGTGTTGGTCAAGTACCACACGGCCATGTGGGATTGGGCGTATTGCAGGCTTATGTGGGGTTTTTCAGTTTGGCTGTTCCAGGTTTTCTGACTCTCCAGGCCAGTTAGCGGCAGCAAGGTGCCAGACCGGGCCGCGCTTTTCGCCAGACCGATGCTTCGGTACATCGGGTGCATGGTGGCATTGGCGCGTTCGCCAGCGGCGTTGAGTAAGTACTCGAAATAAGTTGCGCTGCCTTCGTTGAGCCACGCCGGCAAGTCCACCGGGCCGATGGTTTCCGATAAGGCAAGGTGGACGTACTCGTGGGTGAGCAACCGCTGGATGCCTGTCAGAAGAGAGTCAGTGTGCATGTACACGCCGGAGTCGTCACCGCCGCTAAGGTAATAACCATCGGCAAAGCCCAACTGGGAGCCGCTGCTCTCGCTTACCTGTTTCAGAAGATTCAGGTTGTCGACCAGATAAATGTTCGGCGTTTGGTCACCCCGAAGTCCGGCGGATTCGAGTGATTCGTCCGTCACCAACTTCAGGTGACCCTGAAGGTCGATTGTAAGTGCGCCGGGAACATTATCAGTGTAGTAAATGTTGGAACCGGAGCCGTGGTATAGACGGAAATCGACGCCAAGCGTCTTGGAGCCTGTCGGCGTTACCGGCAATTGGATTACGGAGTAGGCCATGTTGGTGGCCGTGTCCCCTCTGGTTATCTGGACATTCCAGACTCCCGCTTGGTCCTTGGTTCCTATGCGGAGCCAACTGGCTTGGCCTTGGTCATCGGCGTACAGACTGCGCTTAGTCACCGGATTCTCATTTACGTCCGTGAGGTAGGTTTCGTATTCGGTGACCCATTCCGTAGGCTTTCCGTTAGGGTCGAATAACTGGACGGCCACCTTTTCCCACGGGTCCAGCCCTTGCAAAGTGAAAAGAGCATCGCGCCCGGAATAGGGCTCGGCAGGCTCGATCGTAAGCGACTGTTCCTTGGGGACCGGCGTGGTAGTGGGTATGGTTGTGCCAGTGGGTACAGACGTGCCAGTCGGTTCCGGGATCGATGTGGCGGTAGTAAGGGTAGCCGAGGGTACGGCTGTCGTGGGCGAAGGAAAGGGCACCACGGTGGTTTTTAGGGTTGGAGTTGGAACCGAAATGGGCTCGGTGGTAGGCGTAGACGGCAGTGCTGCGATTGTTGCGGCGGGAGTGACAGGTTGGGATGTCGCCCCGGTTGTTGACTGCGGTTGAGAGCAACCTAGCAACGCAAATAACGTGATGGCGGTCAGGGCGGCGGCCAGACCCGATCTCACGGTTAACTCCTGATGTAGTCTGAACGACCCGGGCAAGGAATGACGGCGGGGCGTCTATTTGCCAGTGTATGGGGAGCCTCTTTCTATGTCAAAGACGTTGCAGGGGTCAGGGGCTTATGGCCGTGGTTATTGTCACGTGATAGGATAGGCGCAAATCGGATCGCGGAATATTAGGAGGAATGGCAATGGCATCGGAAAAGATCCGCTTGGGAGTTATCGGAGCCAACATAAGCGTAGGGTGGGCGCACCGCTCCCACTTGCCGGCGCTACTGGCCAGTCCTGAATTTGAGTTGGCTGCGGTTTGCACGACGAAGCGGGAGAGTTCCGAAGAGTCAGCGGCCAAATATGGCGCGCGCATGGCCTTCCACGACCACAAAGAGATGCTCGCTAGCTCGGAGATTGACGCGGTGGCCGTCGTTGTTCGAGTGCCCAACCATTTCAACCTGACCCGGGACGTTTTGAACGCAGGAAAACATGTATACACCGAGTGGCCGTTGGGAGCCACTCTGGACGAAGCCAAAGAACTGGCCGAGTTGGCCCGGTCCAAGGGGCTGCAAGCTATGGTCGGACTCCAGGCACGTGCGGCTCCCGCCATCCTGCACATGAAAGAGTTGGTGGAGTCGGGCTACGTTGGCGAGGTGATGTCCTGCCACGTGAGCCTGATCCGAGGCGGTGTGCTAGAACGGACATCGGGACGGACCTGGCAGCGGGACGATAACCTGGGAGCGACCACCCTGACCATCGCCTGCGGACATACGATAGACGCCCTCAGGTTCGTTGTGGGGAATTTCAGCGACGTGTCCACCGTGGTGTCCACCCAGGCGTCCCAGTGGTACGAGACGGACACTCAGCGGATGGTGGATGTCACCGCTCCGGACAACATCCTCGTCAGTGGGAAGTTGGACAACGGTGGCGTGGCTTCGGTGCACGTGGCGGTTGTGCCGATGTTTGACAGTGGGTATCGCATGGAAGTCTATGGCCGGGAAGGGACTTTGGTGGTCGACGGAGAAGACTCACCCCAGTTGGCCGATGTGAGGTTAAGAGGGGCGAAGACTGGCGACGCTGGCTTGCAGGACTTGGAGATTGCGTCACGCCACGTCTACGTGCTTGAAGGGATGCCCGGCGGAGCGCCCTACAACGTGGGGCAGATGTACTACCAATTCGGTCAGGCCATCAAGTCCGGCACTCCCTGTGAGCCCAACTTTGACACGGCGGTGGACCTGCATCGGTTCTTGGATGCCATCCGCGAGTCGTCGGACCAGGGTCGTCAGGCAGCGGTGCCTTCGGATTAGAGCGGCACCTGGCTTAGAGCGAGAGGAAGGCTACTGGCGCCGCTGCCGGTTTCTCCGGCTCATGGTCA
>Ga0315336_1006036_pt1 | contig 12723 bp, 13 predicted proteins | sample ASW5metaG_FD_204512 | JGI IMG/M metagenome (GOLD analysis project Ga0315336, IMG submission 204512) | Ammonia-oxidizing marine archaeal communities from Monterey Bay, California, United States - ASW #5 | ecosystem: Environmental > Aquatic > Marine > Intertidal zone | place: USA: California...
GAGGGGCTCGACGTAGAGTGGCTTGCGCTCGACGTTGCCAGCGACGACAGCGTGGCGGCCGCGGCCAAGACTGTCGCGGCGCGGGCGCCCGGCCTGGACGTGCTGGTCAACAACGCCGGCATTGCGCCCGGCTATGTCGACGCGATCGGTCCGGACGGCCGCTATGAGCGGCCGCCGAGCCAGGAGGATGTCGCGGACATGAAAGCCACCTATGACGTGAACGTCTTCGGGCCGGTGCGGGTCACCAAGGCGTTCCTGCCGCTGCTATTGGCGTCGCCCGCCGCCCGTATCGTCATGGTGAGCAGCTACCTCGGATCGCTGGCGCGGGCGGCCGGCGGCGGCCAGTCGCCCAATGTCATGAGCTATGGCAGTTCGAAGACGGCGCTCAATGCCACAACGCTGTCCCTCGCCCGGGAACTCGCGCCGCGCGGCGTCATGGTCAACGCCGCCGCTCCCGGCTACACCGCGACGGACCTCAATGCGCACAGGGGCGGCCGCACCGTGCAGCAGGCGGCCGGGATCATCATGCGGCTGGCAACGCTGGAGGCTGGCGGACCGACGGGCGGCTATTTCGACGAGAACGGTCCGCTGCCTTGGTGAGAAATTACTTCCTGAGCTTGCTCGCCTCTCGGGCGAGCGCTTCGATCTCGTCCCACTTGCCGGCTTTTATCAGATCGTCGGGTGCGACCCAGGAGCCGCCGACACAGATGACATTCGGCAGGCTGAGATAGTCGGCGGCGTTCCTGGCCGTTATGCCGCCGGTCGGGCAGAATTTCACATCCGCCAGCGGCGAGGCGAAAGCCTTAAGCGAAGCGATGCCGCCCGACTGCTCGGCCGGGAAGAATTTCAGAAAACGCAGGCCGGCCTCGCGCGCGGCCATGATCTCGCCGGGGGTGATGGCGCCGGGCAGCAGCGGCACGGGGCTGTCCTCGGCCGCATCCAGAAGCTGGCTGGTGATGCCGGGGCTGACGATGAATTTCGAGCCGGCGCGGGCCGATTCGTCGAACTGCCTGGCATCGAGGATCGTGCCGGCGCCGACGACCGCTTCCTCGACTTCCGCGGCGACGCGGCGGATCGCTTCCAGGGCATCGGCGGTGCGCAGCGTGATCTCGATCGCGGGCAAACCGCCGCGCGACAGAGCGCGGGCCAGCGGCACCGCATCGGCGACATTGGCGATCTTGAGCACCGGGATAACCGGCTGACCGTTGAGGAGCGACAGGAGCTTTTCGGTCTTGCTGGTCATTGGCTACTCTCCGTTTCGATCGCTTTAAACCGATTAGCAGAAGGGATATGCCAAGTCCACGAGGGCGGCGTGTCGCGATGTCACGTCGTCATGCGCCGGCGGCCTTTGCCTTGAAACCGCTTTCAGCACGGTCTAGTGGCATTGCCATGACAATAGTAAAGGAAATCCAGCCAGTCCGTGTCGCCGCGCTCTACAAATTCGCGCGGCTCGGCGGCTATCAAGCCTTGCGCGCGCCGCTCGCGGCCTTCTGCTGCGGGCGCGGCATCAAGGGCACGCTGCTTCTGGCGCACGAAGGCATCAACGGCACCGTCGCCGGCAGCGAGGACGCGATTGCGGCTCTCATCGGCCACCTGCAGGCCATAGAGGGCCTTGCCGGTCTGGAAGTCAAATACAGCAGCGCCGCCGAGATGCCGTTCCATCGCATGAAGGTGCGGCTGAAACGCGAGATCGTCACCATGGGCGTCGAGGACATCGACCCTGCAACCAGCGCCGGCACCTATGTCGCTCCCGCCGACTGGAACGCGCTGATTGCCGACGCCGACACCATCGTCATAGACACGCGCAATGCCTACGAGGTTTCGATCGGCACCTTCCGGGGAGCGGTCGACCCGAAGACCTCCAGCTTCCGCGAGTTTCCGGCCTGGGTCGAGCAGCACCGGGAGGAACTCGAAGGCCGAAAGGTGGCGATGTTCTGCACGGGCGGCATACGCTGCGAGAAGGCGACGGCCTATGTGAAGTCGCTCGGACTGAAGCAGGTCTTCCACCTCAAGGGCGGCATCCTGAAATATCTGGAGGACGTGCCGGCGGAAGAAAGCCTCTGGCAAGGCGAGTGCTTCGTCTTCGACGAGCGCGTGTCCGTCTCGCATGGTCTCGCGGAAGGCGAGGCCGAGCTATGCCGCGCCTGCCGCCATCCGTTGACGGTCGAGGACCGGCTGTCGCCGAAATTCAGGGCCGGCGTCTCATGTCCGCATTGTTTCGAAGCGCGGTCAGACGAGGATCGAGAGCGTTATGCCGAACGCCATCGCCAGGTCGAACTCGCGCAAGCGCGCGGCGGCAGGCGCCACATCGGAAGCTAGAGAGGCCCGTCCTTTCGCGCAAAACCAGCCCCGTCATTGTAATGTCAAGGCGGGGGGCCTACCTCTTGCCCGTCCGAAACCCTGCCCGGGCACGTTCAGCCGGGCCCATTCTGGAGGTACTGATGCTCGACCCCAAGAAGCTGCTCGACGACCTTCTCGGCTCGCAGATCCCCGGCTCGGGATCGACCGTCCGCGACAAGGCCGGGCAGGCGGTGCAGATGGCGAAGGACAATCCGCTCGCGGCGGGTGCGCTCGCCGCCGTGCTGCTCGGCACCGGTGCCGGCCGACAGGTGACGGGCGCGGCGATCAAGCTCGGCGGTCTAGCGGCGATCGGGGGCTTGGCCTACAAGGCCTACCAGAATTACAAGGCCGGTAATGCGCCGGAGCAGACGCCTCCTGCCGGCCAGCCGGAATTGCTGCCACCGCCGGTCGATACCGATTTCCATCCCGCGCAGGCGCCGCAGGGCGAGGGCGAGTTCACACTGACCCTGGTCAGGGCAATGATCTCGGCCGCGAAAGCCGATGGTCACGTCGACGACGAGGAGCGAAAGAAGATCGCCGATAAGCTCAAGCTCTCCGGTATCGGCGCAGAGGCCGAGAAGTTCCTGATGACCGAGCTCGAGAGCCCGCTCGACCTCGATACGCTGGTCGCGGGCGCCAAGACCGATGCGCAGAAGCTCGAGCTCTACACCGCCTCGCGGCTTACGATCGATCCCGACACGCGCACCGAGCGCGGCTATCTCGATCTTCTCGCAGGCCGCCTCGGCCTGCCGGATGCCCTGGTCGACCATGTCGAGGCGACCGTTTCGGCGGCCAAGGTTCCCGCAGGGAGCGCGTCCAACTCGCCGTGGTGAGGGATAGCTTGCCGGAGCGCAGCAAGCCACCGAGCGGTCGTTAATTCCCCGTTAACCCAGAGAGCGCATCATTCTAAGCAGTCGGACCGGCTTTTCCTCCTCCCAAGCGCGGTTCAGATCGGGGCGGTCGCCAATGACCGCCCTTTTTGTTGGCCTCTGCTTTATCGCCGACAGCCGCTTGCCATGATCCTCGCCATTTGCGATGCCACGTCTTTCCATCCATGACCGGGAGGACGGCGATGACAGCCATAGAACAGAAGACCGCCATCGTTACCGGCGCCGGCACCGGCATCGGCAAGAGCGTCGCCACGGCACTGCTCGCGGCGGGCTGGAACACGGTGTTCTGCGGCCGCCGAAAGGCGATGCTGGAAGAAGCGATCGCCGACGCCGGGCAGACTCAGGCCAAGGCATTGGCTGTCGCCTGCGACATCAGCAAGGCGGCGGAAGTCGACGACATGTTCGAGACCGTGCTCGAGGCGTTCGGCCGCGTCGACCTGCTCTTCAACAATGCCGGCATGGGCTATAAGTCGACCCTGATCGACGAGATCCCGGTCGAGGTCTGGAACGACGTCGTCGGCGTCAACCTCACCGGATCGTTCCTGTGCGCCCGCGGAGCCTTCCGTGCCATGCGCCGCCAGAAGCCGATGGGCGGCCGCATCATCAACAACGGCTCGGTGTCGGCCTATGCCCCGCGCCCGGGTTCCGTGCCCTATACGGCCACCAAGCACGCAATCACCGGGCTCACCAAGACGCTGGCGCTCGACGGCCGGCCCTTCGACATCGCCTGCGGTCAGATCGACATCGGCAATGCGCTGACCGAGATGGCGCAGCCGATGACGGTCGGCGTGCCGCAGGCCAATGGCTCGATCGCCGCCGAGGCGGTGATGGATGTTCAGCGCGTCGCCGACGCGGTGCTGCATATGGCCAGCCTGCCGCTCGACGCCAATGTGCTGTTCATGACGGTGATGGCTACGAAGATGCCGTTTGTCGGGCGCGGCTAAGCAGGCCGACCATACCAAGAATCCGATGCCCCAAGGGCGCGCTCAAAGCGCCTCGCTCGGACCCGCTTCAGTCGCCGAGCACCCGACGGCGTTCCTCGAATTCGTTCTTGTCGATTTCGCCGCGCGCGAAGCGCTCCTTGAGGATGTCGAGGGGCGTGCGGCCGGGCGGCGCGTGGTGGGGTGGCACTGCACCCGGTCCCCACTGCCAATGCGTCGCGGCAGCCACCAGCACGACGAAAAAGAGGATCATGAACAAGGGACCGAACATCATCGCCCAACCTCCGCCCCACCACATCATCCCGGGACCATAGGCATACCGATCGGCATCCGATGCCTGCGCCCATGCGGCCCCGGGGACGAAGGCCATGACAGCGATGATTGCCGCCGCCGATCTCATCCAGCCGTTACGCATTGGGATTTGTCCTTTCATTTATATATGTAATCCTACGCCACCGGGCAGCCTGGCACCTTGCGCTGGATCAAACACCTGATCGCGCCGGACATCACGCGGTGACAATGTTTGCCAAGACCATGCCGGCGCACTTCAGCCGGCCGCAATGAGGGTCGGCTCGGAGCGAGGCAACTCCCCGGAGCGAAACCGGGCTTCGGCAGCCCTATTGCGCGGGAGTGGATCTCACTTCGCCAGAAACGCTTCGATCCGCTCCAGCGCGCGTAAGATGTTCTCCTCGGAGTTGGCGTAGGAAAGCCGGACATAGCCCTCGCCGAGCACACCGAAATCGGGGCCGCCGATCAGAGCCACGCCGGCATCCTCAAGCAGCGCCGAGGCGAGCTTCTTGGCCTTCCAGCCGGTGTTCGACACGTTGGGGAAGGCGTAGAAGGCACCCTTCGGCGTGATGCAGGAAATGCCGGGCAGCGCGTTCAGCCCCTCGACGACGATCTTCCTGCGGTTGTCGAAGGCGCGCATCATCCTGTCGACATCGTCCTGCGGGCCGTCGATCGCCGCAATGCCGGCATATTGGCTCGGTGCGTTGACGCAGGACCAGCAGTTCACCGCCAGCTTGCGCACCTTGTCGTAGAGATGGGCGCCCTTGTCGCCGTTCGGCCAGATCGACCAGCCCATGCGCCAGCCGGTCATCGCCCAGGTCTTCGACCAGCCGTTGAGCACGATCAGCCTGTCGCGGATTTCCGGGAAATTGAGCAACGAGCAGTGCTTCTCGCCGTCATAGGTCATGACGTCATAGATCTCGTCGGACATGATGGCGACCTGGGGATGCTTCTCCAGCCCCTTGACCAGCTTCTCGATCTCGGCCCGCGGGGTGACGCCGCCGGTCGGATTGGCGGGCGAGTTGAGGATGAGCAGCCTGGTCTTCGGCGTGATCAGCGCCAGCGTCTCGTCGGCCGAGAAGGCAAAGCCGTTTTCCTCGCGGATAGGCACCGGCACCGGTGCCGCGCCGGTGAACTCGATCATCGAGCGGTAGATCGGAAAGCCGGGATCGGGATAGAGGATCTCAGTGCCAGCCTCGCCGAACATCAGGATCGCGGCGAACATGGTCGGCTTGCCGCCAGGCAGGATCATCACATTCTCGGGCGACACCTCGACTCCGGTGGTGGCCAGCGTGCGGCGCACGACCGCCTCGCGTGTGGCCAAAAGGCCGTTGGCCGGCGTGTAGCCATGGTGGCCGTCGCGCAGCGCCTTGATCGCCGCTTCGACGATGTGCTGCGGCGTCTTGAAGTCGGGCTGGCCGATGCCGAGGTTGATGATGTCGCGCCCCTGATGGGCAAGCGCGGTGGCCCTGGCGAGCACCGCGAAGGCATTTTCCTCGCCGAGCCGGTCGAAGGCCGCGATCGTGTGGAGCATTTTTCCCGTCCCTGTGGTTCTTTCTGTGAGCGAGCGTTTTTGTGAGCGTCCGCCAGGAAATGTCAACGGATTGGAGTGGTCGGTGTCGGAAGATCTGAAGAATTGGCAGCCGCGCCCACGGCCGGAACGCAAGACGATCGAGGGACGCACCGTCAGGCTCGAGCCGCTGAGCGCAGCAAGGCATGGCGACGGGCTCTACGAGGCCTCGTCGGTTTCGGATGTCGGCGGACGTTTCGCCTGGCTGCCCGATTACCCACCGGAGACCCGCGCCGCCTTCCAGCCATGGCTCGACAAGGCGGAAGCGAGCGAGGATCCGCTGTTCTTCACCGTCATCGACAAGGCCAGCGGCAAGATCGCCGGGCGCCAGACGCTGATGCGCATCGACGCCGCCAACGGCGTCGGCGAAATCGGCAACATCTATTGGGGGCCGCTGATCTCGCGCAAGCCGGCGGCGACCGAGGCGCAATTCCTGTTCGCGAAATATCTCTTCGACGATCTCGGCTACCGCCGCTACGAGTGGAAATGCAACAACCGCAACGAGCCTTCGAAGCGCGCCGCGGAACGCTTCGGTTTCAAGTTCGAAGGCATCTTCCGCCAGCATCTTGTGGTCAAGGGTGAAAACCGCGATACGGCGTGGTATTCGATCATCGACAAGGAGTGGCCGGCGCTGCGCAAGTCCTATGAGGCCTGGCTCGATCCGGCGAATTTCGACGGCGAAGGCGTCCAGAAGCGGCGGTTGGAGGATTTCCGAGCTGACTTCGGCGCATGAATCATGATCCCGAAAAGCGGGCAGCCGGTTTTTGCTGCGCGGACCTTCGGTTCGGACAAGATCGTGGCCAGTAACGAGGAGTTCCGCGATGGCGCATGACCACGGTTCGCATGGACACAGCCATGACGCCGGCCACGTGCATGGCTCGACCGACAAGAAGCGGGTGCTGATCGCCGCCTGCCTGACCGGCGGCTTCATGGTTGCCGAGGCGCTCGGCGGCCTGCTCACCGGGTCGCTGGCGCTTCTCGCGGATGCCGGCCACATGCTGGCGGACGCCATCGCGCTCGGTCTTGCCTGGTATGCTTTCCATCTCGCCGGACGCCCGGCCACCGGCCGGCTCACCTATGGCTTCGGCCGGGTGAAGACGCTGGTCGCCTACACCAATGGCATCGCCATCTTCGCCATCGCGCTCTGGATCGTCTACGAAGCCTGGGGACGGCTGATGGCACCTGCGCCGGTGCTCGGCGGGCCGATGCTGGTGGTGGCGGTGGCAGGCCTGCTGGTCAATATCGCTTCCTTCTTCGTGCTGCATGGCGGCGACCGCGAGAGCCTCAACATGCGCGGCGCCATCCTGCATGTGCTGGGCGATCTCCTGGGCTCCGCTGCTGCCATTATCGCCGCCATCATCATCCTGGCGACGGGCTGGACTCCGATCGATCCGATCCTGTCGGTGCTGGTGTCGCTGCTCATCCTGTCGACGGCATGGTCGCTGATGCGCGAGGCCGCCCATGTGCTGCTGGAAGGCGTGCCGGCAAGCCTCGATCGCGACCTGATCGCCAAGGACCTGGAAGGCTCGGTCAAGGGCGTGCGCGAGGTGCACCACATGCATATCTGGTCGCTTGATGGCACCTCCAACATGGCGACGCTGCACGCTTGCCTGAATGACGGCGTCAATCCCCATGCGGCGGTGAGCGCCATCAAGAAACGGCTTGCCGCCAGGCACGGCATCGATCATGCCACGGTCGAATCCGAATTCGGGCTATGCGCCGACAGCCGCGACGAGCATGACCATCACCACCACGACCATGAGCATGGCGCGCCCGCCGATCGCAGGCATTACCACTGATCACCATTATGACGAAGCCGAACAGCCTCGAAACCAGGACCACTAGCTGATGGATCGTGACACAAGGAACGCAGCGATCGCCGCGGCCATTATACTGCTGGTGTTCGGTTTCGCCGCCTACTTCCTGCCAGCCATGATGCTGGCCGCCGGCAAGGTTTCAACGGTCCTGGCGGCAATCATCGCCGTGATCTTCATGGTGGGGCTGTTCGTCGTCCTATGGCTGCGCGGACGCAGCCAGCGCAAGAAAGGTCTCTGACAATGAGAATTCTGATCACGGGCGCCGCCGGCATGGTGGGCCGCAAGCTTATCGCGCGGCTGGCCAGGGACGGCGCCTTGCGTGGGCGCAAGATCACGGCGCTCGACCTGCATGACATCGTGGCGCCGCAAGCGCCGGGGTTTGCGGGCGTCGACGTCTCGATCCACACCGGCGACCTTTCGGCACCCGGCGCCACGGCTGCTCTCGTGGCTTCCCGCCCGGATGTGATCTTCCATCTCGCCGGCATCGTGTCGGGGGAGGCGGAAGCCAATTTCGATCTCGGCTACCGGGTCAATCTCGACGGCACGCGCGCTTTGTTCGACGCGGTGCGGCTGGCGGCGTTCGCGCCGCGCCTGGTCTTCACCTCGTCGATTGCGGTGTTCGGCGCGCCATTTCCCGACGTCATCCCGGACGAATTCCACCCGACGCCGCTCACCTCATACGGCACGCAGAAGCAGATGAGCGAGGCGCTGCTTGCCGACTATACGCGACGCGGCTTCTTCGACGGCATAGGCATCCGGCTGCCGACGATCTGCGTTCGCCCTGGCAAACCGAACAAGGCGGCGTCGGGCTTCTTCTCCGGCATCATTCGCGAGCCGCTCGCCGGGCAGGAGGCGATACTGCCGGTGCCGCGCTCGGTGCTGCACACCCATGCCAGCCCGCGCTCGGCGGTGAATTTCCTCATCCATGCGGCTGAGATCGACGGCCAAGCGGTCGGCCCGCGCCGCAACCTCACAATGCCCGGCGTCGCCGTCACGGTCGGCGAGCAGATCGAGGCGCTGGAGCGCATTGCCGGCGCCGAGGTCGCGAAACGGATCCGCGAGCAGCCCGACGAGACCATCTGGGCGATCGTCAGAGGTTGGCCCACACGGTTCGAGGCAAGGCGGGCCAGGGAACTCGGCTTTGCCGCCGAAAGCAGCTTTGACGAAATCATCCGCGCGCACATCGAGGACGAGCTGGGCGGAAAGATCGCCTGACAAGGTTCAGACGCCGCCCGACAGGCTGGCCGACAGAAGCAGCAGACCGACGATGAAAATGAAGGCGGCGCCGCCGATCTCGACGATCGAATGGATGCGGTTGCCAATGCGCCCGTCGCCGGCGAAATAGACGGCCCAGTTCTTGGCAGTCACGGCGATCGTCGCCAGCGCCGAGACGGTGATTGCCGTGCCGATCGACATCGCCAGCACCGACAGCAGCCCGCCTAGCCATAGTCCGTTGAGCAGCGCGAAGCTCAGCACGATGAGCGCCCCTGAGCAGGGGCGGATGCCGACGGCGGCCACCGCCGACCAGGCGGTCTTCCAGTCGAAGCGGTCGCCCGACAGCATCGCCGGGTCTGGCGCATGCGAATGGCCGCAGGTCTCGCAGATTTCGCCTGGGCCGTGGTCGTGATGGTGCTCATGGCTGCCGTCGTGCGCGGCGTGCTCGTGATGGTGGAGATCGTGCGCGCCGTGATCATGGCTATGCGGGTGGCCATGATCGTGGTCGTGATGGGCGTGCAGGGCATGGGACCGCGCGGCATGCGTCGAATGCGAATGGCCGGCATGCGAATGCGCCCCATGGGAGCCATGCGAATGGCCGGCATGGGCGGCCGACAGGCTGTAGGCGGGCGTTCCGCCGAACAGACGCACGATCGGCGGACCTAACTTGCGCCAGAGCAGCCAGGCGCCGAACAGCGTCACCAGCACAAAGCTCGAGATTTCCAGGAACCAGGCCGCGTCGGTCATCGAGATCGCGGTGCCGCGCAGCACGAAATAGGCGAGCATCATGACGACGACCGCGGTCAACCCTTGCAGGAGCGCCGAGACGAAGGAGAGCATGATGCCGCGCCTGAGCGCCACCTCGTTGGCCACCATGTAGGACGAGATCACCGCTTTGCCGTGGCCGGGGCCCGCGGCGTGGAAGATGCCATAGGCGAAGGACAGGCCGATCAGCGGCCAAAGCTTGCTGCCGTCCTGGCGCATCGCCTTCATGGCGGCCGCCAGCGAATGGTAGAATTCCTGCTGCCTGAGATTGATCCACATCAGGATATGGGCGAACGGACCCGTGGTGGTCGGGGCCATGCCGTCATTGGTGCCGATTCCGAGCGAGCTTTGCGCATGCGCGACGACGGGCAAATGGGTGATCACCAGGGTAGCGGCCAGCAGGCCAAGCGCTAAGCGGATATTCGTGGGTAACCTGCTTGCGCGCAGCGACGGTTTCATCACCAAATCATCCTTCCGGCGGGCAGTCCAATTCGAGCTTGGTGGCGAAGATCTTGCTCATGTCGGTCCCCGTCGGATCGTTGAAGAACGCGTCCGTCAGGGTCTTCTGGTTTTCCTTGATCGCTTCGTCCGGGTCCGGGCGGATGACCTTCCTGGTGCAGGTCGAGGGCAGGCCTTCGACGGTGAGGTTGGCGTCGTCAGTGAAGTCGATCGCCGTGTAGAAGGTCGGATCGTAGACGCCGATGTCGATTTTGCCCGTCAGCTTTATCGGTGTCTTCGGCTGCGACTCGAACAGGATGATCAGCTGGTCGTTGTCGAAATTCGCCATCAGATGCGGCGGCGGGACCATGGGCACGTCCTTGCCGTCCTGGGTGACGAGCTGGAAGTAGTTGAACTCGGCCAGCGAGGAATGGACGGTGTCGGCCACTTCCTTGAGCTCTTTGTCGTCAAGTTTCAGGTCGGAGTTCTTGTCGAACTCCATCATCACTGTACTCGAAAACAGGTCGTCGAAGCGCCAAAGATGGCGCAGCGCCGTCACACTTTGGTGATCCTCGCTGAGGATCACGTCGAGCCGGGCCTCGGCAAAGACATGCGGGTGCACTTCGGCCTGCCCGACCGAGGCGAATATGGCCGCGAGGGCCGAAGCCAGCATGGTTGCCTGCCGTTTTAGATGCATTCCGTGCTGCGATTCCAATGAGGTCGGGAGCGAGCCCGAGAGTTGACAGAAAGCGGGCGAAATTGGGACGCGTCCTTACGACGCCGTATCGCGCGTCCTGAACCAGTGTGCCAGGAAGTCGACGAGGACGCGCACCTTGGCCGGCAGATAGCGACGATGCGGGTAGACGGCGAAGATTCCGGTGCCCGCCAGCAGGCGGTCGTCGAGCATGGTGACCAGCTTGCCGGACGCGACGTCCGGGGCGGCGATGAAATCCGGCAGCATGGCGAAGCCCAGGCCGGAGACCGCGGCGGCCCTCGCCACGATCGGGCTGTTGACCTCGATCGGTCCTGAAACGGCGACACTGATGGATTCGTCGCCCTCGCCCTTGAAGCGCCAGTTGGCCAGCGAGCGCCCGTTGGTGTCGACGATGCAAGGCATGTTGGCGAGGTCCTGGGGCCGCGTCGGCGCGCCATGCTTGGCGATCAGCTCCGGCGAAGCGCAAAGTCTTACCGAGAACGGCGCCAGCCGCCTGGCGATCAGCGACGAGTTCTCCAGCCGCGAGATGCGCACGGCAAGGTCGAAACCTTCCTCGACCAGGTCTACGAAGCGATCGTCGAGGTGGATGTCGAGCACGATGTCGGGGTGCTGCCTCGCGAAGTCGACCAGCGATTGACCGATCGGCGCATCGGCAAAAGTACGCGCGGCCGACAGCTTGATCCTCCCGCGAACGTCGCCGGAAGACTGGCGCACCGCCTCGGCGAGGCTGTCGACCTCGCGCACGATTTCCGACGCCCGCTGATAATAGGTGTGGCCGGCTTCCGTCAGCGAGAACTGACGCGTGGTGCGGTTGAGCAGCAGAGCGCCGAGTTCATCCTCCAGCTCGCGCACATATTTCGACAAGAGCGCCTTGGAGCGGCCGATCTTGCGCGCCGCGGCCGAAAAGCCTTCCGCCTCTACCACGTCGATGAAGGCGCGCATGCGGGTCAATGTATCCATGGTCAGACCTTTCGTGCCGCGTCGAGAATCTTGCGGCCGAGCCCTATCAGGGCAACGTCGCTGCCGGAAGGGCCAAGCAGCGACAGACCGAAGGGTGCGCCGTCGACCGAGCCAATCGGCAAGGTGATCTGCGGAAAGCCCGAGAGGCCGGAGAGGCACAAGAGGTGCAGCGCCCTTTCGCGATAAGCCTGGAACTGTTCCGGCGTGCTGGCGGCGAACGGCGCCGCGCCGGGAACGGTTGGCAGGACCAGGAAGCCGTCGTTGCCGAGCAGCGCGCCGAACTCGGCGCGGAAAGCCAGCCGGCGCGCGGCTTCGGTGGCGGCAGTCCTTGCATCGATGGTGCGGCCGAAGGCGAAACGCTCCTCGACGCCGGGGCTGAGGCGACCGCCGGCCGAAATCCACGGGCCATGCTCGCGCCAGGCCTCGAAGGCCTGCAGGCGGCGAAAGCACCAGTAAAGCTCGTCGGGGAACGAGGCAAAGGCATATTCGGTCTCCGCGAGCTGGCCGATGCCGCCGGCGGCCAGCGCCTTCATGCGCTGATATTCGGCGGATTCCGCCGGACCCATGACGAAGGCGTCCAGCCAGCGGATCGACAGCGGGCGGTTGAGCGGGTGCTGGTGCGGATCGCGGCCAAGCAAAAGCTTGCCGACGGTTTCATAGGTCTCGATGTCGTCGGCGAACCAGCCGAAAGTGTCGAAGCTCGACGCCAGCTTCATCGCGCCGTCGAGCGGAATGCGGCCATGGGTGGCGCGCAGTCCGATCAGGCCGCAGAAGCTCGCCGGCG
>Ga0315336_1006037_pt1 | contig 12721 bp, 10 predicted proteins | sample ASW5metaG_FD_204512 | JGI IMG/M metagenome (GOLD analysis project Ga0315336, IMG submission 204512) | Ammonia-oxidizing marine archaeal communities from Monterey Bay, California, United States - ASW #5 | ecosystem: Environmental > Aquatic > Marine > Intertidal zone | place: USA: California...
GAGCAACTCTGGAAAAACGTGACATCACCGGTTGGCGTGCCGCCCGACCCCGCGACGGTGGCTGTGAACGTCACGTCATCACCGCCAAAACTCGGGTTCGATGTAGATGAGATCGTCGTCGTGGTCGCTGTTCCCGAGCCAAGGGACACGGTTTGCGTAAATCCGGCAGAGGTACTTCCGGCATGCTCTTGGAAGCCTGAATATTCGGCGGTTATGGTGTGAGAACCGACGGTCAAGATGCCGGTCGTGAACGTCGCGATCCCATCGTCGTCGGTTGCCGCGGCGCCGATCAGGGTGGTTCCGTCGAAGAAGCTGACCGCTTCGATGGCACCCGAATTTAGTGAAGCCGTGCTGGGGGAGCTCACGGTGGCCGTGAAGGTGACCGACTGGCCTAGGACGCTGGGATTGAGCGAACTGGTCACCACCGTCGTGGTCGGCGCCGTGTTTACGGTCTGGGTGAAGTCCGCGGACTGGCTCGCCTGAAAGGTCGTATCGCCGCTATAGACCGCGATGATCGTGTAAGTCGTACTGTCGGATGAGCTTCCGGTGATCAGCGCTGGCACTGGCGTGACCGTCGCCTGACCGCCCGACAGGGTGACCGTGTCAATCACATTAAGTCCAGTGCCGCAGGCCAGCGTGTTGGAGCAACTCTGGAAAAACGTGACATCACCGGTTGGCGTGCCGCCCGACCCCGCGACGGTGGCTGTGAACGTCACGTCATCACCGCCAAAACTCGGGTTCGATGTAGATGAGATCGTCGTCGTGGTCGTTGTTTGCGCGTAGGCGATTCCGCTCACGGCGGAAAACAAAACTGCGCAGAAGACTAAGAACAGGGCCCGATTAAGGGTATAGGCGCCGCCGCAGTTTTCCTGCTGTCCGCGAAATAGGCGGCCAAAAGCCGCCCATACACCAAGTATTTCAGACCCCCGGCACATAAGAATAAGTGTACCGACTCTCGATCGGAGGCCGAATAGCTATCGCCTAAACGTCAGGGTTTTTTGAGAATTTCGTTGCAATTGCGCAACATAGATACGACCCCAGAAAACTGCCGATTCTTCGCATTTTCAGCATCTTGGTCACCGGCGAGCTATCGATTTAAAATGTTTTGCCTTTGCACTGTTGTAGATTTGGCACAGTTGACCCTTCGCGGTCGGCGTAAGGGCCATGGCCAGCTCTTGAATAGAGGGAGTTCGATAGAGATGCCTGACCACGGCGTCGGGAGGACTGATCCTACCGAAAATCAGAGTCCGTCGGACAACACATCGCTTGCTTGAATGCGCTGCCGGCCCCCGCCGGGGGCGCGGCGGGAGGCTGTGGTCCGCGGTTCAGGCGCCCGATCTGCGGCAGGTGGCTTGCTGGGAGACGCGGTGGTCGCGCCATTCCGGCTTCTAACCGGTGGCCGGTTTGGTACCGGCCGAAACATTGCCTTGGCCCCAAACAGAGCCAACTGCTGCCGCGCTTCCCCGGCATGCTGGCCCTCGGGATGGTCTGCAAGATAGATTCTTAAGGCTTCGGGTGTCGCTATCGCTTCCGCTCTGCCCCAAGCCGCAAGGTCGGCCTCCGATTGGCGGTCGGCGGCAGCATTGGCGGCAGCCAAGATGAGGGCCTCAAGTCTTGCTTCGGCCTCCGCAACGTGGCTGCCATTAGGATGGTCTGCGAGATAGCTCTGCAGCGCCTCCCGCGTCCCCGCCGCCACAACCCGGCTCCAAGCGGCGCCGTCGGGGGAAAGCTGGCCCGCGCTTCCACCTTGGGGCCGTTGCGTCAAAGACTCATTGGGTGGCGGATTGGGATTCCTTGCCACATCGTCAGCGGGTAACCGGCTGGGCGCGTCACCGTCGGGCGGCCAATAGGCAAGTCCAACGACCAATCCGGCCAAAAGGACCAAGGCTGCCGGCAATAGATATCGTGCATGGTACGCACGCGTGGCTGGGGTAGGCTCCGGGCTCGGCTCCAGAATTGCGGATAACGCCGGCTTCGCTTTGACCTGGCCTAACGCGGATCTCAGTTTCTCTTTAGGTCGTGGTGCCTCGGATTTACCGCCATCGACTTTGCCAGGCTCGACAGGCTTGGTTTCCGCCGTCCTGGCGGGCTCCGCCTGCTCGGTTCTTGGCAGCTTGGGAGCCCGTTTCTTGTCTTCCACTTTGCGTGGTCTCGACACATTGTCGGGCAGCCTGGTCGTCTCATCAAGCTGGGCAGCCGCGATCTGATCGGAGGTGAGGTTGCGCACACCACTGAGGTCGGCGCCGTAGAGTTTCGCTCTATCAAACTGCGCATTTCTGACGTCGGCATCGTCAAAACGTGCGCCGGAAAGGTCGGCGTCGCGCAAATCGGCGCCGGAGAGCCGTGCATCAAAAAGTTTGGCACCGGCCAGGTCGGCGCCCGACAATTCTGAATCAATGAGCGTGGCGAACCGGAGATCCGAATGGCGCAGCCTTGCACCAGCCAGATTGATGGGGCCGCCATATTCGGGGCCCCATTGCTTTTGTCCAAGCCCGAAACTCGCGGCTTCCAAATCCGGAACCAAATCCGGATTCTTCTCCCGCCAGTCGTTCCAGGACGCTGCGCCTAGATTGATGAGATCCAGATGTTCCGCATTTGCCATGGCGAAATTCGAATTCTCGGTGCAAAAGTACAGGTCATTGGCGCAGGCAAGATCTGCAGACTCTTGAAGTCACCCTGGCGCTCACTGCCCAATTCCGTATTCGAACTCTGTTGTGGGTCTACATTGGCATTACAAATGGTGGTTGGCAACGCAGCTCACCCGCTCACGCCAATGTCCGCTTTGGGTCAGGAGCAGGCGTAGATGGCATCCTCGTCAGAGGTCCGCTTCTAGCCAGGAGCGGATCTCCAGCTCGGCAGAATCCGGTGTCGGCATTTTGTGCCACGGCGGATAACAAACCAAGCGAATTCACAGCGCCGCATCTTGCTATCGCGAGACAATACTCCATTTAACTGAAATAGATTTCTCCTATCTGCGTGGTTAGACTGCAGGTGTGAGATATGCATATGGATCGCCACCTCGCAGCAATCTTGGCGGCCGACGTGGTCGGCTACTCCCGCCTGATGGAGAGGGATGAGGCTGCCACCCTGTCCGCCCTTAGAGCCCATCGAAAAGATCTGATCGATCCCACAATTGCATCCCACAATGGCCGGATCGTGAAGCTTATTGGCGACGGCACGCTCGTCGAATTCGCCAGCGTGGTCGACGCCGTAACATGTGCTGTCGCGATCCAACAGGGGATGGCCAAACGCAATGCCCGGATGCCAATTGACCACTGGCTTGAGCTCCGCATCGGCGTTCATCTGGGTGACGCGATCGTCGAGGATGAGGATATCTACGGCGACGGGGTCAACCTCGCAGCCCGATTGGAAGGCCTGGCCGAGCCCGGAGGCATCTGCTTATCGCAACAGGCGCTCGACCAGATCGAAACCAAGCTGAACCTCGCATACGAGGACCTGGGCCAGCAGAAGGTCAAGAACATCGCGCGGCCGGTGCGCGTCTATCGCGTAAAGGCGCCGCAGACGCAGCCAAGGTATCGGAACGAAACGCCCTCGCATCAGATTATGGAACGGCTGGCTGTGGCCGTATTGCCTTTCAACAATATCGGCGGCAATCGGGGGCAGCAGTATTTTGCCGATGGTTTGACGGAAGACCTGATTAATGCGCTCGCCCATTGGCGCTCATTTCCGGTCATCGCGCGAAATTCCTGCTTTGCCTATAAGAGCAAAGCCGTCGACATCACCCAAGCAGCGCGTGAGTTGGGGGCTAGATACGTCCTTGAAGGTAGTGTCCGGAGGAGCGGCGCGCGCGTGCGCATTACCGTTCAATTGATCGACGGGGCGAATGGCCATCATCTGTGGGCGGAAAGATATGACCGCAAGCTCGAAGATATCTTCGAGGTCCAGGACGATATTGCGCAGCGTATCACAGCGGTGGTCGCGCCGGAGCTGGATAAGGCCGAGCTGTTGCGCTCGACGGACAAACGGCAGGAAGACCTCGACGCCTGGGACCTGTGCCTACGCGCCAAACTACTGCTGCGCGAGAAGACGCATGACGGCAACGCACAGGCGCGCGATCTTTTGATACGGGCGATCTCCGCCAGACCAGACTACGCTGATGCCCATGCGGGGCTCGCCCAATCGTTCAACCAGGACATCCTGATCGCAGCAACCGACGACAGAACGGCGGTAGCCACTCGGGCGATGGAAGCTGCCAAGAATGCAATCAAGTGCGACGAGGCGTCGTCCTGGGCGCATCACGAATTGGGCACAGCTTACCAGTGGCTCAACCGACTGGACGATGCACTGGATGAGGCCCGGATCGCGGTAGAACTAAACCCAAATGACGCGTATGCCCTGCATGCGCTAGGAAACAAATCCGACCTCGCCGGCGATCCTAACGGCATCGCATACATGGAGAAGGCGCAGAAGCTCAACCCCGAGGATGCGCAGCGACACACGCACTTGGCTTTTCTAGCCCGCGCCTATTTGGCCATTGGAGATTATGGAGCTGCGATCGATCGAGTCCGCCAAGCGATTCGGCGCAGATCCGACTATGCCGCAGCGCATTATGTGCTGGGAATCGCTTTGAGCCATCTGGGGCGATTGGAAGAGGCGCGCGCTTCGCTGAACAAATGCGACGAACTCAGCCGAGGATTTGTCGCATCGCGCCGAAACTGGCGGCCCTACACCGATGAGGCGAAAAACGAAATGCTGCGGGTTGGACTCCGTGATTCGGGGGATTGACTACGCACCAGAACGGTGACCCTGGCCGCCCATGACCGCTTTGGGTCATTAGCGGACATATTTGGTGTGCCTTGGGGATGTCCGCTTTTGCCTGCTTAGCAGACATGGAGGCCATAGCGCCAAATCGACTCGTCGCGCTTACTATACGCTTACTGGGTAATTTCAGACTCGATTGTGATACATTTAACCCATTGAAAACCTTGGTAGGCGCACGGGGACTCGAACCCCGGACCCGCTGATTAAGAGTCAGCTGCTCTGCCAACTGAGCTATGCGCCTGAAAGGTGGGGCAAGGGCACGAAACCCTTGCCCCCTTCCCATATCATTTGGGTGAGGAAACTGTCCAGGCAAGCCATTCGTATGGAAAATGGACCGTCCGACGACCCGCCTTACACGGCGCGCATTTTCTCCGGCGCCGATCGCTCGCGCTTCACCATCAACTTGTTGAGCGCACTGACATAGGCGCGCGCCGAGGCGACCATCGTGTCGGTATCGGTGCCCCGGCCTGTCACCGTCTTGCCGTCCTCTTCGAGCCTGACGCTCACTTCGGCTTGGGCATCGGTGCCTTCGGTCACCGCGTGCACCTGATAGAGCGGCAGACGGGCCTCATGGGGCACGATCGCCTTGATGGCGTTGAAGGTCGCATCCACCGGTCCGCTTCCCGTTGCCTCGCGGGTCTGATGCACTGAGTCGATTTCCAGCGTGATGGTCGCTTTTTGCGGTCCGCCGGTGCCGGCGATCACGGTCAATGCCACGACCTTTATGCGGTCATTGCCGGTCGCCATCTCGTAGTCTACCAGCGCCTCGATGTCCTCATCGAAGATGTGCTTCTTCTTGTCGGCCAGATCCTTCAGCCGCTGGAAGGCGTCTTCCAAGGCGTTTTCGCCGAGCTCGTAGCCCATTTCCTTGAGCTTCTCGCGGAAGGCGTGGCGGCCCGAATGCTTGCCCATCACCAGGGACGACTCCTTCAGCCCGATGCTCTCGGGCGTCATGATCTCGTAAGTCTGGGTGTGCTTGAGCATGCCGTCCTGGTGGATGCCGGACTCATGGGCAAAAGCGTTCTTGCCGACGATCGCCTTGTTGTACTGCACCGGAAACGCGGTCACGCCCGAGACCAGCTTCGAGGCCCTTGTGATGTGGGTCGTATCGATGCCCGTCCAAAAGGGCAGTGCGTCGTTACGGGTATCGATCGCCATCACGATCTCTTCGAGTGCGGCATTGCCCGCACGCTCGCCGATACCATTGATGGTGCACTCGACCTGCCGCGCGCCCGCGTGCACGCCAGCCAGCGAGTTGGCAACGCCCAGTCCCAAATCGTTATGGCAATGGGTCGAGAAAACCACCGCGTCGGCGCCGGGAACCCGTTCGAGCAGCATCGCGATCAGCGCCTGATACTCTACCGGGACGGTGTAGCCGACCGTGTCTGGAATATTGATGGTCTTGGCGCCCGCCTTGATCGCGGTCTCGACGCAGCGGCACAGAAAATCTTGCTCGCTGCGCGTCGCGTCTTCCGGCGACCACTCCACGTCATCGGTGAAATCGCGCGCACGTTGCACGCTGCTGGTAATGGCCGCGACCACGTCGCTTGGATCCATTTGCAACTTGAATTTCATGTGCACCGGGCTGGTCGAAATGAAGGTGTGAATGCGCGGGCGCTTTGCCTCTCTGAGCGCTTCACCGGCGCGCGAAATATCCTTTTCACCCGCCCTTGCCAGACCGCACACAATCGCATTGCGAGCCAGCTTGGCGACTTCGCTAACGGCCTGGAAATCGCCCTTCGAGGCGATCGGAAAACCGGCCTCGATGATATCGACGCCCATCTGGTCCAGCACGCTTGCGACCTGCAGCTTTTCGCCGAGCGTCATGGAGGCGCCCGGCGACTGCTCGCCGTCGCGCAACGTGGTGTCGAAGATCAGCACGCGGTCCGCCGCGTTGCGGACTTCTTTGCTCTTATTTGGTCTCTTATCTTTGGACGTCATCGGTCCTGGTCCTTCATCTTGCCGCCAGTCTATCACCAGCAGGCATCCTTACGTTAGTTCGGTTTCGACTTTCGAACTCCCCTGAGCAACCGCCTCGCCATCGGCGAGACCACGCGAGCTCAAGGGCCCGTAAGGAGAAGGATCTGAGGAAGAATTAGGCCGGCACGGCAGCCAATCGGACGGGCGCGCAGGGGCGCACACGGTTGAGCGCTCGCCGCTCGGGGCGCCGCGCACAAACCAAATATTCCGTCCAGTTGCGTCATTTTCTTTCCGCCAAAGCTTCGGCCCCAATCGTTAACACTATGTTGAGGTCGGAATCCAGCTTCGGGAGGCGACTTTAGGGAGACGTTGCTGCAAGCACAAGTCTGGAGACAGATCAACTCAGCCGGAGTCGTACTAGAGCCTTGCGTTATGCCGGCTGGTTTTCACCCTTCCCAAGTTCCATCGTGCGCGACCCGCTGCGCTCGGTCCCATTGGCTGCCGCCGTTTCTGACATCGGATCGGAGGTGTGCTGCGAGGATCCGTCGAATATCGCCCCCTGATGGACCACTAGCGAGGTGTAATAGAGGTCCGCGTCGACGCGGGAGCCGGTTTTCAGCATTACGAACTCACCCCTTATGGCGCCGTCGACTCGGCCGAGCACAACTACATCCTCAGCTGCAACTTCGCCGATGACCCGCGCCTTATCCCCGATCAGGATGGATTTGCACCGGATATCGCCCTGCACTTCACCCTCGATCTCCACTTCACCAGCGGAGGCCAGGTTACCAGTGACAGTCACGCCGGCGCCCACGACCGATGGAACCTTGCCGCCAGACTTGCGCGCGCCCGCCGGGCCCTCGTCTTTCCGGCCCTCGGTCGCCCGTTCTGTTGTGGATTCGCTTCCCTGTTGTTCTGCTTTGTCGGCCAACATCAACTCTCGCTCCATCGACGCGGTGAGATCCCGTTCGACCTCGACGCAACAATCTCTCGCCTAGGAAATCTCATTATTTCAATCCGTTAGGCGGCTCAGCCCCGCTAATCCTGCAATGATACAGGTATTACTCGCCTTCGTCGTTGCGCGTCTCGTCACATATTGTCGAGATAAACGCCCAGCGCCAAAATGATATACGCGATCAACAGTAGTCCGTATCCGTATGCTGTGAAAAAGGGTAAAGGCACGACCTGCCCCAGCAGCGTTAGAACTGCGATAACCAGCGATATTACGAATGTCATTTCCTTCGGACGGCTGAGACTAAGGCGCATAACGTTCTCCCCTGTGGATCCAAAATTGTGGCCGGATCGGCCTGTGAATTTGCCAGGCTCCTAGACACGAACGGTCTTGCTGGCACGAGGACTGAGCGGAATCTTGGACAGTTGCGGCCATTCATTTTCCGCCTGCGGCCAAGAAGATATCCCTCTGAGAATGGCTAAAAAACCAAACTAGATGAGGCTGGCCGTTCGACCAAGGGGAGAATTTGATCTAGTCAGCGGGCCTGGCTTGGTGCTGTATGGCACCGCCGATGCGTAGGAGGTATGAAATGCCGATGAGGTTCGTTGGATTGCTCTGTGTAGCCGCGGCAATTGCCGGATCAGGGCAAGTTCGCGCAGAGACGCCCGCTAGCGACGAAGTGCTCGGCCGATCGCTTGGCACCGTTTCCTTTCCAGTCTCCTGTAAAGCTCCGGCGGCCAAGAAGGTCGAACGTGGCGTCGCCGCAATGCATCACATGACTTATTCGAGCGCGCGGGATCTTTTTGATGCCGCCGCGAAGAGCGACCCCGATTGCGCGATGGCGTTTTGGGGAATCGCCATGACCTATGTTCACCCCCTCTGGTCCGACCGACCGTCGGAAGAGCATCTAAGAAAGGGTGCCGAACTTGCCAGCCGCGCAGCCGCCATCGAGGGGCTCAGTGACCGCGAAGCGGGTTACGTCGAGACCGTGAAAGCCTATTTCATCGACGGCGCCAGCGGCACCGAGAAGGAACGGCTCGAGCTATTCGAGGCCGCCTGGTCGAAGCTAAGCCAGGCGAATCCGCAAGACATGGAAGCCAAGGCATTTTATGCGCTTGCACATCTCTCGACAGCGGACCGCGACGACAAGTCTTATGCAAAGCAGATGAAAGCCGGTGCGCTCGCCCAAGAGGTACTGAATGCGGTTCCCGACCATCCGGGCGGGCATCACTACACGATCCACGCCTTCGATGCTCCGCCGCTCGCCGAACGCGCGCTTCCTGCCGCCAAGAATTACGGCAAGATAGCGCCCGACGTCTCCCATGCGCTCCACATGACGTCGCATATCTATACGCGCCGCGGGCTTTGGGACGACTCCATCGAATGGAACGGGCGGGCCGCGAAGGCGGCGCTCAAACTGTCGGACTCGATCGGCGGCATCTCGGTGCATTACCCGCACGCGCTCGATTACAAGGGCTATGCACATTTGCAAAAGGCGCAGGACGCCGAGGCCCTACTGATCGTGCAAACGCTAAACGGGCTCCAACCGCCGTTCCACAGCATCAATCGCAACGCCATCGCCTTCGCGCTTGCCGCGATGCCGGCGCGATATGCAGTGGAGCGCCAGGCTTGGAGCGATGCGGCAAATCTCAAGCCGCGCAGTCCCGGAAACTTTCCTTGGACAGAGAACCAGGCGCAGTTCGTCGCGATGACTCATTTTGCGCGGGCCCTAGGGCTGGCCCATGAAAAGCGCTTCGAGGAAGCCGCGGCGGAGGTCGCGGAGCTGCAAGCAATCCAAGAGCGCGTAACGAAATACAGCGCCTATTGGGCCAAACAGGTCGAGATCCATCGGCTGGCCGCGGCCGCCTGGACCGCATATCTGAGCGGCGAAAAGAAGCGAGGCCTCACGCTAATGACTGAGGCAGCTGCGCTGGAAGGCACCACCGAAAAGGCCGCCGTCAGTCCCGGCGAGGTGCTGCCCGCCGCCGAGCTCTACGGCGATATGCTCATGCTGGAGGAACGCTATCAGGACTCGGCCAAGGCCTACGAGACGGCGCTGAAGCGCAGTCCGCGCCGGTTCAACAGCCTCTATGGCGCGGGGCATGCCAACGCGCAGGCTGGCAATCCCGATAAGGCCAAGACCTATTACGCGGAACTCGTTGAGATTTGCGCCGGCGCGGGGGATGACAGGCCGAGGCTCGCCGAGGCCCGCAAATATCTGCAGACCAATTGAGACGATCGCTGCGCGAGAGATCGGGTAGGCCCGTGGGCAAGCAACACGTTTAGGCTTCTAACTGCCCCTGCATCACCGGAACGGCGTGACCGCCTATCCGAACCACGTGCAATTCGCCGGCTTCCAGCTCGAGCTCCAGCGAGATTTCGGCTGGCCGGCCCATCTCATAACCCTGTTCGATCAGCCCATTGTGGATGCCGTCGCGGGGATCGTCGAATTGTTTGATGACGCCGGCGAAGGCCGCAGCGGCTGATCCCGTCGCCGCATCCTCGGCACCCAACAGGCTCGGCACAAATGCACGCGCGTGGAAAGCCGAACGCCGGTGAATGGTTTGCCGGCAATACACGAACGCGGCTTTGGGCCGGTCATCGCCGAAAGCTTCCTGCCAGTGCTGCATTTTGATCTCGATCTGCCCCATCGCCTCGAGCCCACGCACGGGTACGAAGGTAAAGGGCAGCCCCGCGGAATAGCGTGTCGGCTTATGATTTTCGAAGCCGATTTCATTAGGCGCCAGACCCAACGCGGCGGCGAGCCGGTCGGTCGGGGCGGGGTCGCCGGCCTGCTGCGGAACTCTGGTGGCATCAAATTCGGCGAAGGCCGCTTCGCGCGGGCGCAGACGCACGCCCACGCGCACCGCGCCGATGCCTTCCTCAAGCACGATAATCGCGTCTTCTTCTCGATCTACTTGGCCGAACTTCTGCTGCGCCAGCAAAATGGCGGCGCCCACCGTTGGATGGCCGGCAAAGGGCAGCTCTTCGTACCGGGTGAAAATTCGAACCTTGGCGCTATGGATGGGATTTTCCGGCGGCAGCACGAAAATCGTCTCGGATAGATTGAATTCCCGGGCGATCTGTTGCATGCGCGCGCTATCCAGATCTTGGGCGTCGAGCACGACCGCCAAGGGATTTCCCGCATAGGGTGTGGAAGTGAAAACATCCAATGTGTGAAAGGTGAGTTGCATGCACCGTGCCGCCCGCTGGCTCTAGTCCCGGGCATCATAGGAACCAATCTGCTGAAACGAAATCGTAATTCCGCCTGAATCAAGACGCAGTTTGCGCAACTGGAGGCCACAGATTCCATTCAAGGCCTCGTATCTCGTCCACATCTTTGGGAGGGTGTGCAATGCTACGCAAAGGAATATTAGTCGCCGGATTGGCGATAGGACTATCGGCGCCTGCCATGGCGGCGAGCTGCCCCAACGATATGTCGCAGATCGACAAAGCCATGCAGACGGCGCAGTTGAACGATGCCGATAAGGCGAAAGTGCAGCAACTTCGCAAACAGGGCGAGGAGCAGCACAATTCCGGCGATCATGCTAGCTCCGTCAAAACTTTGGGCGAAGCCAAACAGATGCTGGGCATTCAGCAATAGACTAAGCTGACTGCTAACCCCGAATAGTATTTAGAAGGAAGGCGGCCCCGAAATGACGGGGCCGCTTTTCTTTAGTTTCGGCTCTTGTCGACCATGGCGCGCTCTGCGATCCAGGGCATCATGGCGCGGAGCTGTTTGCCGATCTCTTCCATCTCATGGGAATCGCAAGCCTGCCGCATGGCCTTGAAACTGGTCTGCTTGACCCGATTCTCGAGCATCCAATCCTTGGCGAATTTGCCGGACTGGATATCGGCCAAGATATCCTTCATCGCCGCTCGGCTGCTCTCATTGATGACGCGGGGGCCCGAAACGTATTCGCCATATTCGGCCGTATTCGAGACCGAATAATTCATGTTGGCGATCCCGCCCTCATAGATCAGATCGACGATCAGCTTCACCTCGTGCACGCATTCGAAATAGGCCATTTCCGGCGCGTAACCGGCTTCGATCAATGTCTCGTAGCCCGCGCGCATGAGCTCGACCAGTCCGCCGCAAAGCACCGACTGCTCGCCAAAGAGATCGGTTTCGCATTCCTCGCGGAAGCTGGTCTCGATGATGCCGGCCCGGCCACCGCCGATTGCGGCGGCGTAGGACAGGGACAGATCGTGGGCATTTCCAGAAGAGTCCTGGGCAATCGCGACCAGACAAGGGACGCCCGCGCCTTTCTCATATTCCGAGCGCACCGTATGGCCGGGGCCCTTCGGCGCCACCATGCAGATATCCATATCGTCGCGGGGTTCGATCAGGTTGAAATGGATGTTGAGGCCGTGGGCAAAGAAAAGTGCCGAGCCCTTCTTCATGTTGTCCCGGATTTCGTTCTCCCAAATGCCGGCCTGGAGCTCGTCGGGAGTCAGCATCATTAGCACGTCGGCCCATTTGGCGGCTTCGGCGACGGACTTCACATCGAGCCCGCCAAGCTTCGCCTTTTTGGAAGAGCCCGAACCTTTGCGCAGGCCGATCGCGAGATTTTTCACGCCGGAATCTCGCATGTTCAGCGCATGCGCGTGGCCCTGGCTGCCATAGCCGACAATGGCGACCTTCTTCGATTTGATCAGATTGAGATCTGCGTCGCGATCGTAATAGACGCGCATGTTACTCCCCCTGCTATTGGGTGTTGGTGCCTGCCAAAGGCGCTGTCGAAATCAACTCGGCGGCCTAAATGCCCGAATCCACGCCCCATGTCGAACTAGAAGATGACATCGAATATCAGCCAAAGGATCGTCCCGTAGATGACGGCGCCGAACAATGCCGAGACGGCAAAGATTGCTGCCGGATGAATGACGTCGATCGGCTTGCTCCGCAACTGAAATAGGAGCTGCACAATCCCCAGCACCGCCCCGATAGCAAACCACTTCCACATCACATGGGCTGGGGACCCCGGCCAATGGCCGCGATCCCGGTGCGGGCCACCTCGACGAGGCCGAGTGGCTGCATCAGCGCGACAAACTGCTCGATCTTGTTCA
>Ga0315336_1006040_pt1 | contig 12717 bp, 9 predicted proteins | sample ASW5metaG_FD_204512 | JGI IMG/M metagenome (GOLD analysis project Ga0315336, IMG submission 204512) | Ammonia-oxidizing marine archaeal communities from Monterey Bay, California, United States - ASW #5 | ecosystem: Environmental > Aquatic > Marine > Intertidal zone | place: USA: California...
AATACCTGATGTCGTGTTTAGCTATTTCTCTGGCAATTAGCGCTAGTTCTGCTGCTGCCTGTTCTTTTGTGAGTTCGTTGACGGGAATATCCAGTGAAAGTGAGGTCATTCTTTGGTTCCGCTCATAAGACTCGTAGCTGCGGCGCGAGCTTCTTTTGTAATATTAGCACCGGCGAGCATACGTGCAATTTCTTCCCGACTTCCTTTGTCCGTTAATGGAGTGATTTCGACGGCCGTAGCGCCTTTGTCATTGGTTGTTTTGACAACCCTCCAATGGTGGTTTGCCAATGCAGCGACTTGAGGGGAATGAGTAATTACGAGGACTTGGCTTTTTCTAGCCAACCGCGCGAGGCGGGCTCCAACCGCATTGGCTGTCGAGCCCCCGACACCAGCATCAACTTCGTCAAATACCATGGTTGTTTCTGGCTGGGTTCTTGCGAGGACAACTTTTAGAGCGAGCATAAATCGAGCTAATTCACCGCCAGACGCAATTTTGTTAAGTGGCCCGGGTGTTATGTCAGGGTTAGTAGATACTTCGAATGACACCTTGTCGACGCCCCCTGGTCCCCAAGCTGACTCAGCCAAGGGAGTAATCATGGTCCGAAAGGTTGCCGCTTCCAACTTCAATGGTAACAATTCCTTGGTAACTTTCTGATCAAGTCCTTTGGCAGCCTTCATACGACTGTTAGTTAAGGTTTCGGCTGCCGCCACAAAAGACTTGCGCGTCGAGCGTACTTGGTCTCGCAAACGTTCGATTTCCTGCTCTCCGAAATGCATGGCAGTTAGTTGCTCACTTAGTGCCACTAGTTTTGCGGAAAGCTCATCTATCGGGACTTTGTGTTTTCGTGATAGTCGCCGCAATTCGAATAGGCGTTCCTCTGTCCTTTCAAGTCTTGCTGGATCAACGGTGAGATTAGAATGTGTGTTAACAAGACCAGTAAGCGCTTCATCGGTCTCGATAGCGGCCCTTTCTAATGCTGCACATATGTTGTCGAGTTGTCCATCAGCAAGGTGGGCGACCTTCTGCAACGCTTTCTGTGCCTGTTGCAGTGCATTTTCCAGGGGTACAGTTTCCGATATGGCAAGACGAGCCTCTTCCATTGCAGAGAGGATTTGTTCGCTGCTGCGCAGTAATGCACGTTTTGCACCAAGGTCTTTCTCCTCCCCTACTTGCGGAGAAAGTACTTCGAGCTCTTTAATGTCAGCTCGAAGAAATTCCTCATCTTCTATTGCGGAGCTGTATGCTTTCTGCACATCTAATAGGCGTTTGGTCGCGTCTTGCCAGGATGTCCAGGTGATAGTGCAGGTATTTTCATAGCCTTGTGACTTTTGGTTGGTCATGTAGTTGTCTAATACGGCAAGATGTGTTGACGCTTGCATTAGTCCCTGGGCCTCGAACTGACCATGGATTTCGGCAAGACACGCACCGACTGACCTTAATAGACCAATGCTGCAAGATTGATCGTTTATATAAGCTCTGCTTCGGCCATCGGAGGTTATTGTTCGCCGAAAAATGAGTACATCCTCATCAATTGCAAAATTGTGTTTATCAAGAACGGCAAATGCTGGATGAGATCGTGGTGGATCAAATTCGGCGGTCACATTAAGTGACTCTGCTCCTTGACGGATAAAGGCAATATCCCCACGACTACCGAGCGCCAAACCAAGAGCGTCTAATAGGATAGATTTTCCTGCGCCGGTTTCGCCTGTTAGTACGCACAAGCCTGGCGCAAATCTAACATTGAGCTTGTCTATTAAGACCAAGTCTCGTATGGACAGGCCCGTAAGCATTAGTAGAGTTTGGTCCTACCAGAACACGTACCAGGGCTTTTCTTCCGAGCCTTGTGAGGGGCTCTGTGCCTGACTTGCTGTTTCGATGTTGGTGTTTGATCGAGGTGGAATTGGCTCTTCAATTAATCTATAGGAATCGAGGTACCAATCACTCCCCGGGTAGTTGTAGCCGAGCACGGCTGCCGACCTTCTGGCTTCTTCCTTTATGCCTAGGGCGGTATATGCTTCTACCAGCCTATACAGCGCTTCCGGAGCGTGGGTTGTGGCGGCATAATTTTCAATGACAATCTTGAATCGGTTAATGGCTGCAAGGTAGTGACTGCGGCGCAGATAAAAACGTCCTACGGTCATTTCTTTTCCGGCAAGATGGTCACGAGTCAGGTCTATCTTTAGGCGCGCGTCCCGCGCATAAACTGTGTCAGGAAAACGTGTCACCACATCTTCCAACGCGAACAAAGCCTCTTGGGTCATATCTTGATCACGCTGCACATCCGAGATCTGCTCATAATAACATAAGGCTTTAAGGTAATATGCGTAGACGACGTCCCTATTGCCTGGATGTACTTGGATGAAGCGATCAATGGAGGCAATGGAATCTTCATACTTGTTGTTTTGGTAATGGGAATAGGCGGACATAAGCTTGGATTTGGTAGCCCAAATAGAGTAGGGGTGCTGGCGTTCTACTTCGTCAAAATAAATCGATGCGTCACGGTACCGACCGTCTTCTAGATATTCGATTCCCTGGCTGTACAAGTCGTAAACAGTAAGTTCCACGTACTCGGGTTCTTCGTCGATCGAACATCCAGTGAAGAGTCCAACGCAAATCATAGCTCTAGCTAACAAGGAGTAGAGTGATCTGGATCGAGTCACTTTAGGCATGGGATAACTTATATCTAATTTGGTCCAGAACTAAGTATATCAGAGTCTATAGCCTTGTCAGCTCATCAAAGCTAACAGTATTGGCATTATTTAAGGGCTCTTTCTTAATCCTAATGTCATAGGGAAACGGGTTACGCCAGCGCGGCCATTTCTTTCGTTTCAGACCAATCACTGAAGGGAATTTCATCGTTGTATAGATATACTAATTCCCAATTGGATCGATCTAGAAATACTTTTCTCAGGAGCTTGGCGGTATCTGCGTGACTCGAGCACACACCTTGGAAATGACCGATCACGGGATTACCAGCCAGATACAAATCTCCAATCGCATCAAGAGCCTTATGGCGGACAAACTCATCATCGTGGCGTAAGCCATCGTCATTAAGGATGCGATCACCATCCACAACTATGGCATTGTCGAGACACCCACCGCGTGCAAGCCCCGCCTCGCGCAAAGCTGTGACATCTGACAAGAAGCCGAAAGTGCGAGCCTTGCTGATCTCTAGCTTAAACACATCTTTTGCGACACCGAACGTACAATGTTGTTGACCGACGGCGGGTGCCTTAAAATCGATTGAAAATTCTACGGTTAGTCCAGCTAAACTTGGGCTTAAAGATACCATATTATCGCCGTGACAATACCTGCAATCCTTAAGAATACGGATAGCTTGGCGCGGCACATTCTGTTCAGTCAAACCGGCACATTCCATTAGGAATATAAACGGTGCGGCACTACCATCCATTGCTGGAATTTCTGGACCGTTGATCTCGACGATAACGTTATCTATTTCCAGGCCGTAGAACGCTGACATTAGGTGTTCCACCGTTGCTACGCTTATCCCGCTCTCGGTAGCCAATACAGTACACATTCGGGAGTCAACAATATGGTCCCATCGTGCCGGAATTTCAGCACCCCCCCCTACGAGGTCCACGCGCCGGAAAATTATACCGGTGTTGGGCTCGGCTGGGTGAAGTTTCATGGAAACTCTTGCCCCGGTATGCAATCCAACACCCGTGCAGCCGATTGAAGATTTCAACGTCTTCTGTAGTATTTTTCGCGGTTTGTTGAAATTTGTCTCTTGAGATTGAAGGGGGGCACAATTAGTTCTGGGGTCGCTGACGTTAAAAGCCATAAATCACCATTCTATCTGTAACAGCCAAAACCACAAGCGCACGTCTGCACCAACTCTATCTACAAACTGATGTCACAACAGCCCCTGAAGAATGGGTCAGCAGGCGCATTGTTGCAGAATCAAGTGCTTTGACAAGCAAAAAGTTCAAAAAAACCAATATTTTATAGGGTCTTGACGTATGTTTCTGTTTTTTTAAACAATCTCGGGTCCTACAGTCGTATCCATTATATTTATTCATAAAAATAATCTCTAATTCTATTCATGCCTTGCCACTCGTATAAAGGTGGGTCGAAAGGCCCGCCTTTTGGCGGGCCTTTCGTTGGCGGGTGTATGATACGACGTCATCCTTTCCACCACTTAGTTTGCTTGACGGCGGAGAAATGCTGGAATTTCAAGTTCGTCCTCGTTATGAGATGTAACCGGACGATCCGTCGGATCGACAGAAATATTAACTGGCGAAGGGCTTTCAGTCGGTTTGGGGGGAGCGGTTAATTCCTCCTTTTTAGCTGCTTCCCGTGACCTATTCTTCGAAAGTTTCCGGTATCGACTAAACAAACTAAGTTTCCCGCCCTCGTTCTTGGGTTCTTTTTTCGATTCGGCTTCCACCGATTTTGAATCTGGTGCGGGAGTAGATTCTGTCTGAGCTGGGTCTTGTGCGTTCTTTGAGGGCTCCGTCGCAGTCTTAGCAACAGCGCTCTCGAGCTCTTCTTGCTCTGTTTCCTCCGGATTTACGGGAGTGAGATCGGCACGGGCTGGAGTGAGTGGAGGTACGGGAGCACGTGCTACTGCTGCAGCTACAGCGGCTGCCTGGGCCGGCTGGGTCAGCGGCTCAGTCTTGATTTGTATTGCCTTATCAGCCATAGCAATCTCTGTTTCTGGTGGTTGTGTTGTGGCCGAGGCTGGCGCTAGTGTTGGTGCCTGTGGTGTGCCTCGTTCACTTGGGATTTGTCCTAGCGATGGTGCTCGTTGCAAAATAGGGTTAGGCGTTGGTTTTTGCTCTAGTGGCTCTGCCAATAGCTTGGGTGTTGCTTTAGTTTCATCGTGCACCAGTGTTGGTCGGGGTTGCACGCCGCTGGCCGCTTCTATGCCCGTTGCAACTACCGAGACTCTAATACTGCCTTCTAGGTTTTCATCAAAGCACGAACCGAAAATAATGTGGGCATCGGTTTCCACTTCATCTCTTATTCGATTTGCCGCCTCATCAACTTCAAACAGTGTGATGTCCGAGCCGCCGGTTATGTTGATTAATACACCGTTGGCCCCTCTCATCGACGTGTCTTCTAATAGTGGGTTGGCAATAGCGGCTTCCGCGGCATCCAATGCACGTCGTTCGCCATCGGCTTCGCCTGTACCCATCATTGCTCGACCCATACCCTGCATAACGGTTTGGACGTCGGCAAAGTCTAGGTTAATTAGCCCTGGCATCATCATTAGGTCGGTGACACTTCTCACACCTGAGTTCAAAACGTCGTCGGCCATTTTGAAAGCATCTGCAAAGGTGGTGTGTTCATTGGCAACGCGAAACAGGTTCTGATTTGGGATGACGATCAATGTGTCGACAAATTGTGCGAGTTCGTCAATTCCCGTTTCGGCTATGCGCATGCGATGCGCGCCTTCAAACTGGAATGGCTTTGTCACCACGCCAACCGTTAGGATACCTAACTCTCTTGCAATACGTGCTATCACCGGCGCTGCGCCGGTACCGGTCCCGCCCCCCATGCCGGCTGTAACAAACGCCATATTACTGCCTTGGATCTCTTGGGCAATTGCATCGACGGCGTCTTCTGCCGCATGACGGCCAATGTCCGGCCTGGCCCCTGCTCCAAGGCCTTGCGTAGTATCTATACCTAGTTGAATTCGGCGGTCGGTACGAGAGAGGGATATTGCTTGAGCATCTGTGTTGGCGACAACGAAGTCAACGCCATCCAGTGCAGTTTCAATCATATTATTAACGGCGTTGCCACCTGCACCGCCAACCCCAATAACGGTAATCTTAGGTTTTAGCAGCGCATCATCGGAAGTTTGTGGAATGCTTAGATGCAATGTCATTACAGGCTCCTATTATAAGCTTTGTAAGCTCTATCTGGCAGGTTTCTTCGGCACCGAGACCTGCTTTTGTTATAGTGGTTCAGTGAGGTACAAACCCACCGCCGAACCTTCTTTTTTAGCCCTCTCTTCATTTAGAAGTTTTTCCTGAACCATCTGCCGATTCGGTCCAGGCCTGTCCTTCTTTGTGCGGCATCTATGACCGCGTAATCAGGAGTTTTTATGTGTTCCTGTGCTCCATAGCGCAGTAATCCAGCGGCCACCGCAAAAGCTGGGCCGGAAACTGACTCTGGCAGACCCTTTATGCGTTTGGGTCTTCCAACACGAATATGTTTGTCGAGCACCAGCTCCGCAAAATCCCGCACACCTTCGAGCTGGCTGGCTCCGCCGGTCAAGACAACGCGTCGTCCAGCTAGTTTAGAAAATCCACTTGTTTGCAACTGATTACGCACAAGCTCAAAGGTTTCTTCCAGACGGGGCTGAATGATTTGAATCAGCATAGACTTTGGAATTTCGTTTGTACTTTCGTCGTCTTCGCCGACGAGAGGTACCTTTAGTAACTCACGATTATCCGAAGGTGTTTGTACCACACTGCCATAGACGGTTTTCAGCCTTTCGGCTTTTGCCATTGGCGTTGATAAACCCTTTGCTATGTCGTTAGTGATATGGAAGCCGCCGATAGGTATAGTTTCCACGAATACGATTTGGCCTTCCATAAAAACGGCAATTGATGTGGTTCCAGCACCCATATCTATGACAGTAACACCAAGCTCTTTTTCATCTTCAACGAGGCAAGACAGTCCTGCGGCGTAGGGCGACACAATTCTTTCCTCTATTTCTAGATGGCACCGTTCCACAACAGTTCCGAGATTGCGGCTGGGACCGATAGCTGCCGTGATTAGATGTATATTGACGCCGAGATGGTCTCCGTACATGCCCCGTGGATCCAAGATACCGTTACTGCCATCGATGCTATATCCTGTAGGTATGCAGTGAATAAGTTCGCGGTCTTCGGCCTTATACATGGATATTCCTTGGTCCAAGATACGACGGACATCCATGTCGTGAACTTGATGACCAGAGATTTCGAGCTCGACATCTACTTTCGCTGATTGCGGCATTCCGCAAGAGACGTTCACAAATACCTGATCTATGTGCTCGTTAGCCATCTGCTCCGCGGCATCAACTGTTGTACGCACAGAAGCTTCAATTTCATCCATTATAGTTACTTGACCGTTGCGCATACCTCCGGATCTGTGATGTCCAACTCCCTTGACCTCAAGGTCACCAGATTCTTTGGTGTGTGCGATCAGGCAGCAAACCTTGGCAGTTCCTATATCCAAAGCCGCTAACAATTCATCGCGGGAATTAGTTCTAGACACGTTGTACTAGCTCCTCATCACTATTAGTGATCGTCTCACAATTGTCATGTTCATACCTTCTCATCGTTTCTCAGGTCCGAATTATCCGGTTGTGTGGTTTGCGTAGGGCTTTTAGTTTGATCAGCCTTAGATTGAGAAGTCCGCACGATTAGTTTGTCCTTAAACCTGAGATCAATCGCATTAATGTCGCGATCCAATAGTTTATGCTCTTGCTGCAAACGGGCCAGACGAACCCAGGCTGCCTTTGGATCTACCTCCGGTAATTTTATTGTTATGTCTGTGTCCGAAAAACGTAAGATAATGTTCCATCTGCGCTGCCCGATGTGAACTGCGGCACGAATTTTCTCAAAAAGTAGTGTTTCGTTAGCAAGTTCTTGAAATAGATTACCTGCTTTTTTTGGTGCAATGGGTCCGACGATAATTGGCAGGTGTTCATAACCCTCAGTCCGGTCCAGTATCTCTTCACCCGTGCGGTCCACTAGTGTATGTCTGTAACCTCTCTGCCAAATAGCAAAGGCATTGCGTTCTTCTAAAACAATGTGAAGATTTCTCGGCAACTGGCGCCCAACCTTGGCTGATTGGACCCAGGGCAGTGCCTGCAGTCTTTGCCTTGATGATTCGACATCAATGTCAAATATAGGATCTCCTGTTTGCACGCCTAGAGATTTGAGAATAGCTTCTGTAGTGGTTTTCTTGCGGCCGTCCACAGTCACAGAAGCTAATCGAAAGCCCACGGCGGGCGACATCTGGTTTAGAAATAGGTCTTCCAGACTTGTTGAAGGTAGAAATGTTTTTTGTTGTAGAATCCATGATCCCGCAAAAGCCAAGATAGCAAGAATGGTGAACCGAATGGTTGGTTTTCTCAGATATCGCATTGCGCGTTCTCCACCATCCATTTTACTAGTTGTGAAAAGGAAATGCCCTGATGTGCAGCTTGTTCAGGCACAAGAGATGTTGGTGTTAGACCTGGTTGAGTATTGATCTCTAGGATAAAGAAATTCTCACCGTCGAAGCGTAGGTCAGTCCTAGACAAACCTCGACAGTCCAAAGATCGATGGGCAATCAGAGACAGCTCCATGGCTAAATCATATTTAGAGCTATCTAGCTGGGCTGGTAAAATATGCTCAGAACCTCCAGCTGCATACTTTGCTGTGTAATCGTAGAACGTTCGCCTCGTAGCGATTTCCGTAACAGCAAGTGGGCGATCGCCCATGATGGCTACAGTCATTTCACGTCCTGGTATGTATCTTTCGACCATGATGAGCGTATTGTCATCACCGGGCAATTTATCCAGTGGTGGCTGATCTTCGTCATCGCTAACGATGTGTACGCCAACACTAGAACCCTCATTAATGGGTTTAATTACGTATGGCCTTGGCAACACTTCTTTTTTCTGTGCTTCTCCTTTTGTCACAACACGGTGGTCCGCGACGGGAATTCCATTCTTTGCGAAGAGTTGCTTGGAAATGTGCTTATTCATTGCTAGCGCCGAGGCCAAGCGTCCTGAGTTGGTGTAGGGGATTGCCATAAGGTCAAGAAGTCCTTGAATGCAGCCATCCTCACCGTAGCGACCGTGCAGGGCATTAAAGACCACGTCGGGATTAGTTTCGGATATTGCCTCGATCAAAACTCTAGTGTCTCTACGAACATCTATAAGTGTTGTTTTGTAACCGCAATCCTGTAGCGCTAGATTTGCAGCTTCTCCACTCACAAGAGAAATGTCGCGCTCAGCAGAAAAACCGCCGCAGAGCACTGTTACCTTATTGGCTGTAGAATCAGTCAAGTTTCTATTGCTCCCATGTGAGCGAGCGCTTGTGGATTTTCTGTTCTTACGCCAACTCTCTGAATCTCCCAGTCTAAGGTGATCCCGGAAGCTTCCTGAACCTGTCTACGTACATCCTCACCAAGGTCTTCCAGATCGGCAGCCGTGGCTGTCCCCGTGTTGACTAGAAAGTTGCAATGCTTCGTGGACACCATCGCACCGCCCTTACGAAGGCCGCGGCACCTGGCAGATTCGATCAACCGCCAAGCCTTTTCTGTTCTGGGATTTGCAAATGTTGATCCGCCTGTATGGCTTTGAACAGGTTGGTTTTCTTCTCGTTGGGCTCGGATTTCACGCATTCGAAGCGTTATCTTATCGGGGTCTCCACATGTGCCTCTAAATGTTGCACCGGTAAAAACCCAGTCACTAGGTATATTGCAGTGCCGATATCCAAAACCCATATCTTCACGGCTGAGCCTTCGGGTATCCCCCTTACCGTCGACTGATGTGGCGTTGATCAATATGTCTTGTGTTTCCCGACCGAATGCGCCGGCATTCATCCTCAATGCTCCACCGATCGTTCCAGGGATGCCTGTCAGGAACTCGAGGCCTTGAATGCCGGCATTTTTTGCTATCATTGAAACATTAGCGTCGACAGCATTAGCACCACAGCGCACTTCTACACCGTCCAGCTCAACCGAGTTGAAAGCGCGGCTCAGCCGAATGACAACACCTGGGATGCCACCATCGCGAATTAACAAATTTGAAGTGAGGCCAATAATTGTTGTCGGCACATCTCTAGGTTTGGATTTAAGAAATGAAGACAGATCTTCTGCATCTGCGGGGACAAAAAGTACCTCCGCAGGACCGCCCACTCGAAACCAGCTCAGTTTTGCAAGATCTGCATACTGCTCGTATATTCCGCGTACGGAAGGCAATTGCTTTAGTAATCCGTCATTTTTCCGCTTAGTAGCCGTCATGCCTCAACCCTCGTGGCTTGTGCGCGATGCAATCGCTTAAGGTCGTTGGGTAGGGCGTGAGCCCAAGCGGTGATGTTGCCAGCACCCAGGCATACAACCATGTCTCCTGACGCTGTGATCTCATCAATGACAACTGCAAGGTGTTTCGGAGAGAGCAATGCCGTTACATGGCGATGACCATGGGCGTGCAGGCCGTCAATGAGTGCGTCACGATTAATGTTCTCTATGGGTTCTTCACCGGCAGGATATATGTCAGCAATAACGACGTGGTCTGCGTCGTTAAAACAAGTACAAAAATCCTCAAATAGGCTATTCACTCGGCTATAACGATGAGGTTGGACAACTGCAATCACCCGCCCTTGGGACGTGACGCGGGCGGCTTTGAGGACTGCAGAAATTTCTTCGGGATGATGGCCGTAATCGTCAATAACTGTAATACCATCTACTTCACCTACCTTCGTAAAACGTCTTTTTACTCCAGCAAATTCTTCCAGGCCGCTTAGTACTATCTCGTCGTCTATACCTAGTTCCAATGCTACAGCAATAGCAGCTAATGCATTTTGGATGTTGTGTTCGCCGAACATTGGCAATCTCACGTCTCTAATAATACGCGCGCCGCCAGTGATGCGATCGGAGACAGAAACCTCGAACTTGGCTCCAGTTGAATCTTGAATAAGATCCATCGCGCGAATATTGGCCTGCGGGCTGAAGCCGAACGTGATGATCTTACGATCTGTGAAACAAGGGATTAATGCCTGCACTTCCGGATGGTCTATGCATAAGGCTGCAAATCCGTAAAACGGGATTGAATCGACAAAGGTCCGAAACGCTGATTTTAGTTTTGCAAAGTCACCATAAAAATCTAGATGCTCCGGGTCTATGTTTGTTACGACGGCAATGGTCGCCGGTAGCCTAATAAACGAACCATCAGACTCGTCGGCTTCAACAACCATCCATTCCCCAGCTCCAAGCCGCGCGTTTGTTCCGTACGCATTTATTATGCCTCCATTTATAACTGTCGGATCCAGTCCGGCTGAGTCCATTAGTGCAGCAATCAAAGACGTTGTTGTTGTTTTTCCATGGGTGCCACCCACAGCGATAGACCATTTGAGACGCATAAGCTCTGCAAGCATTTCGGCCCGCCGCACAATAGGAATCATTGCTTTACGAGCGGCCATAACCTCGGGATTATCGTTTTTTACGGCAGCCGATATGACTACTACCCGCGCATCCTTGAGATTTTCACGACGATGGCCAACTTCTATTATTATGCCAAGAGTGCGTAATCTCTGGACAATTGCATTCTCAGCAATATCTGAGCCTTGTACCTTATGACCTAGGTTATGCATTACCTCAGCAATACCACTCATTCCAATACCACCGATTCCAACAAAATGAATTGTGCCTATGTCGAGTGGCATGACCTTCATCAGGTAGCTCCCTTTTCCAAAAGGTCGCCACCGTGAGATCGTTCAATAGCTTGCACCACGACGTTAGCAAGCCTGATTGCTGCGTCAGGAAGGGAGAATGCTTTCGCTTTTTTCGCAACTTTTTCCAATTGTTCTGGACTAGCTAGCACCGAAGATAAGAAATCGGTAAGTTTTTCTGAGGTGAAGTTGGTCTCAGATAGATGCCATCCACCCCCGCTGTTTTCCAGGGCTTTTGCGTTGGCGGATTGGTGGTCGTCAGCAGCAAAGGGGTATGGAACCAGGAGAGATGGACGGCTAGCCGCGGTTACTTCAGCTACTGATGACGCGCCAGCACGAGAAATAACAAGATGCGCTAATCCCATTAATTGGGATACGTTTTCAAAGAATGTATCGAGGTGGGAAGATATCCCAAGTTGCGAGTATTTCGCTTGAGTTTCATCAAGCAGCTCTGGGCGACACTGTTGGGTGATTTCTAATCGCTCGCGTAATAAAGTTGGAACAGCACTGATGGCCTCAGGCACTATCTTGCTAAACACAGCAGCGCCTTGACTTCCACCTAAGACTAATAATCTGATTGGACCATCAGAAGTAGGCGGTTTGTACTCATGTCTGCCAACTTCACTGAATACGCTGCGAATAGGCATCCCTGTTTTCGTGCAGGCGGCCTCGGACGGGAGTAAGCGTGTTTCGTCAAAAGAGAGGCACAAGCGTTTAGCGTGGTTAGCTACAAAGCGGTTGGCCCGGCCCAGCACTGCATTTTGTTCATGTATGATTAATGGGATGCGTGCGCGTATGGCCGCATAGGTGGTAGGTGCAGCTGCATAACCGCCAAAGCCAACTACTACCGATGGCTTGAGTTGGTGCAGTAGGCGGTATGCCTGAAAAACACCTATTCCGAGTGCAAGAAATCCCTTTAAGCGCCCGAATGGGCCATGTCCTGCCACACCCGCCGCGCTAATCCTATGTACGGATGTATTAGCTAATACTCCCCCTAAAGAGTCGCCTATCCGGTTAGTACAGAGAGCGATTTTGTATCCATCGGCAATTAGTTTTGTAGCTAGAGCTTGGGCCGGGAACATATGTCCGCCAGTACCACCTGTTGCCAGTAGCACGAGTTTATTCTTATGCATCAGATCAATCTCGCAGTGTTTCGCTGTTTTCGTGTCAGAGCGAGAATCATTCCCATACCGATCGAGAGAGAGACTATCGACGATCCACCATAGGAAATGAATGGCAACGTCATACCCTTTGTAGGCATCATATGAAGGCTCGAGGCCATATTTATTATTGCTTGAAGCCCGAATTGAATTGACA
>Ga0315336_1006042_pt1 | contig 12715 bp, 7 predicted proteins | sample ASW5metaG_FD_204512 | JGI IMG/M metagenome (GOLD analysis project Ga0315336, IMG submission 204512) | Ammonia-oxidizing marine archaeal communities from Monterey Bay, California, United States - ASW #5 | ecosystem: Environmental > Aquatic > Marine > Intertidal zone | place: USA: California...
GACGGGGTGTGCGACGGGCTTGATCCCTGCCCCCTCAGTCCCAACGACGACTCCGACGGAGACGGGGTCTGTGACGACGTAGACCTGTGCCTCGGCGACGACGCCTTCGGCGACCCCGATGGAAACGGGATCTGCGAGGGAGACGAGCTGTGCGACGGAGATGAGCAGACCGGCGACTCCGACGTGGACGGCGTGTGCGACGATCTGGACCCCTGCCCCTTCTTTGCGGGCGACGACGCCGATGGCGACGGAGTCTGCGACGACCAGGACCTGTGTGTCGGCGACGATGCGGCCGGAGACACAGACGGAGACGGCACCTGCGACGACATCGAGCTGTGCGACGGAGACGATGCCCTGGGAGACGCCGACGCGGACGGGGTCTGCGACGACAACGACCAGTGTGACGGCGATGATGCCCTGGGAGACGCCGACGCGGACGGGGTCTGCGACGACAACGACGTCTGCGACGGAGACGACGCCATTGGCGACGCGGACGGAGACGGCGTCTGCGACGACATAGACGGGTGTACCGGCGACGACGACGACGGCGACGACGTGTGCAACGACCTCGATCAATGCGACGGAGACGACGCCTCCGGAGACGCCGACGGAGACGGGATCTGCGCCGAAGACATCGACGGAGATGCGCTGGACTGCGATGACGACAATGCCGAGGTCTTCCCCGGAGCCCCCGAGATCTGCGACGGCCTGGACAACGCCTGCGACGGCTGGATTCCCAACGAGGAACGCGATGCCGACGGCGACGGAATGAGCATCTGCGACGGAGACTGCGACGACGACGACATCGCGCGCTTCGCTGGCAATCCCGAGATCTGCGACCGCGTAGACAACGACTGTGACAACGCAATCCCCGCCGACGAGCTCGATCTGGACGCGGATTCCTGGACGACGTGCGACGGAGACTGTGACGACGGCGACCCGTCGACCTATCCGGAGGCCTTCGAGGTCTGCGGCGACGGCGCCGACAACAACTGCGACGGCGCAATCGACGAATTCTGCGGTACGCCGGCCACGAGTTCGACGACCTCCGGAACTGGCCTGCAAGACACGGCGATCCGGTCCAATGGCGTCAAAGACAGCAGCGGTGGCTGCAGCTGCGACAATGCGGGGGGCGGCTCGAGCTGGATGTTCTGGGGCTTCGTCCTGATGCTGACGCGCCGCAAACGATAGAAAACGACCCGAATGAGCCGCCGAAAACACGCCGAGAACGCACACTCCCAAACTAAGGGCTCTAGATTTCCTTGAGCGCCCCTGGGGAGGAGCTAGCTTCGTATGCAAGCCCTCAATGCTCCCGGGAGTCCCGTTGTCCAAGCGCTCACATTTCCTCGTTCTCTTCGCGATCGCCGCCGGCTGCCGATCGGGTGATCCGGGAATCATCACCCCCTCCGAAACCTCCTGCATCCCCGACGATGTGTGTCCCGACGGCGACTGCGCCATCGAGACACATCCGGTGCCGTTGACGGTGTCGGGCACCCTGATGGTCGACGGCCATGCCCCCCAATCGTGGTGGCACCTCGAACCCGACAATCTCGAAGAGGGTCTCGTCGGGTACAGCCACAATCAATTCGACGCGCGGACCGCCGAGTACGAGGCCAGGTTTGCGCCGGGTGTCTACGACCTGAACTGGGTGTATCGCGACGAAAACGACAAATACAAGGGCTCTTTCCCTGTGCAAACAGAATACCTGGTGACCGCGGACGCCACCCTGAACCTGAACGTCGCGACGGCACGCGTGAGCGGCGCCGTTCGGGTCGACGGCGAGCCACCCGACTGGGAATCCGGATGGACGCTCCGCTTCATGGGGCCCGACGGCCACACGATCAACGAGAACCTCCCAGAGGGCGTGAACGCCTACGCCACGGATGTGCCCCTGGGGTCCTGGCGGGTCTACGTCAATGCGGGTGTCCAGACCATCGACCTCGGCGACATCACATTGACCGACGATCTTGTGCTGGACCTCGACGTGCAGCGGTCGCGAGTCAGCGGAGAAATGACTTACGACGGGGTATCTGTCGCCGAGCTGGAGGGCGCGTGGGAGATGAAGTTCATCAACACCGACCTGGACGCGATCTCCGTCGGATATCGCCTGCACTCCGAAGAGCCGCTCTACGAGGTTCTGGTCCCTCCGGGCACGTACGACGTGTATTTCAGGTTGCTGGACGACGACGCCGTTGCCCGCCCGGTCAGTGGGACTACCCCAATCGCCACGGCCGTCGACATCGGTGCGGACATCGAGCTGGACATCGCCGTCGAAACCGTGGAACTGAGCGGTGAGCTGTCGTGGAATGGCCAGTCGATTGGCGACCCGGACGACTGGCGGCTGGCGCTGTCATCCGAGCTCGCAGACTTCACGCTCTTCACGGTAGGAGAGCACAGCGCCGGGTCCTCCTATACGGCGTGGGTCTACCCGGGTGTCTACGACGTGGCCCTCGAGGTTCTCCAGGAACAGGCTGTCGACGGCTGGGTCGAGCAACCCGCGGAAATCGCCGCCGGGGTCGAAATCGTCGCCGATACCCACCTCGACCTGGCCGTCAGCACAGCGTCGCTGTCCGGTTCGCTGCGCTACGAGGGGGCGGTCGACGACCAGATCATCTGGCAGATCGCCTTCTGGGACGAGGCCAGCGGCGACTATCAAACGGTTTCCATCGATACCGGGGCCACCACCTACCACATCTCGGTACACCCGGGGACCTACGACATCTGGGTGAGCCCCTATCGACTCGGTGCCGAGGACCCGCCCCCGGAGGGTTGGACCGTGCAAGCCGTGGGACAGGTTCTGGAGGGCCACACGACCCTCGACATCGACGTGGAGACCGTCCCGCTCGAACTGCAGCTGACCTACGACGGAGCGCCGTTGCCGCCAACCGATCGACAGGAGTCGTGGCTCGTGTTCGTGAGCCGTCAGAATCGAAACGCCATCTCGTGGTCGAAGATCCTGGGAGACGGCTCAGACGCGTTCTCGCTGCGTGCCTTTCCCGGCGTCTACGACGTGTACTTTCAGGTGGTCGGCCTCGACGCGGTCGATCGGCCCGCCGACGGCGCCTTCCCCGTCCGGGAATGCGCGGCGGTCCATTGATCTATTCGCAGATCTCGAAGGGCTGGTTGCAGGTCTCGCCGGGTGGGCAGTCCTCGTCTTCGTGACAAGGCGTGAATCCGATCACGTCCACCTCGGGGTTGTGCGTCGCCGCCACAGAGAAGTCGATGCAGGCGTCGCCCTGTACCGTGGAATCCACGGTCCAACGGGTGATTTTACCAGTGGGAATGCCGGTGACCCCGAAGTCGATGAACTGATTCAGCAGCGCGCCGGGAACAATCCCCTGCCCGGTGTCGGCGAAGTCGCACTCGACCTGGACCGGCGTGAGCCCGTGCAGATCGATGGTGATCAGGATGTGCACCCAGGATCTCGCCCCGTCGTCGGGCGGATTCCAGTTCACCACCGTGTCGATATCGCGGTCCACGACCCACATCTCGCCATCGAGCTCCAGGGGGGTCGAGCCGACGCCGTAGAGAGTGAAGGGATCGATGGTCGCCCCGCCCGTCGCCTCCAGCGTCACCAGATCGCCAGCCGACGCCGGCGGATTGTCGAGTCCGATGAAGAAGTAGCTGAAACCCGGTGGCGTGGGGGTCATTTCGACCGGCTCAGACAGGCCGTCGATGGTGACCGTTCCGAGATCCTGCTCCAGTGGATAGGGCAGGCAGTTTCCGTCGAAGTCGCAGGTTTCGTTGGCTGCACACGCCGGGTTGCAGAATGGGTTGTTCTGGCGGAGGAGCACACAGTCGCCCTCTGCCCCGACCTCTTCGAGCACCGAGAGCGGCAGGACGCCATCGATGACCGCGCCCGTCGCCAGGGCCAGTTCGGACGTGGAGACGACGGTGAAGCCGCCCCACGCGTTGGCGAGCGGGCAACGTCCACCGAGCTCCACCGTCGACGGGTTCACGGTGGGCCCCGTGTCTGTGGTGATCGGCGGCGTGTCGACACTGGTGTCTTTGTCCGGTTTTCCCTCTTTGTCGTTGCCGCCGTTGCACGCGATCATCGACAGGATCAGCCACGAGAGCATGAATTCCTCCTGTTTCAGTCTATGTCGACATCACGCGTAATGGCAGCTGAGCTGCGATTGGGTCAAGATGGTACAGGAATTCCCCGCTTACCCATTCCACACCACCGGACGTTCCATGAGACCTGCCCTCAACTCTCGCTGCTTCGGTGTCTGTCTCGCAGCGGCACTATTGCTTGGTGGTTGCGCCGAACAAACCGCCAATAAGAAGAACAAGGGCGACGATCCGGACCGCACCAACACGTTGGATTCGGACTCCGATCTCACCACGACGTCGCTCGTGACAGAGGTCCACACCTACACCCAGCCGATGGTCGACGTGTTGTTCATCGTCGAAGTTCCCGAGGGAAAAAGCGCGTTGCTCGCCATCGTGCCCGCGATCATCGACGCCTGGGTCTACCGCGGAATCGACTTTCAGGCCGGCGCCACCACAATCGACGCGTCCCCCGAAATGGGCCGCTTGACGACCGCTCGTGGAAAGAAGTGGGTCGTGCCAACCGATCCAGATCCGGCCGTGTTGATGACCGAGCTCATCGATGTGGTCCAGAACGAGGGCGGCCTGGAGACGGGCTTCGATGCGGTGCACAAATCCATCGAGTGGACCGATGCAGGCGAGCCCAATGACGGTTTCCTCCGCCCCGACTCCCAGATTTGCGTAGTCATGCTGTCGTACAACGACGACGCCGGATCCGCCATCGGGCCCATGGCGTTGGCGCAATACCTCAACGATCTCCGACCGACCGACGAACAGGTCGAGTTCCACGCCATCACCGACTCCGCCGACTACATCTCGGTCACCAACGCGGTCGGGGGCATTCTCTGGCCGCTCTTCGCCCAGCCCCTCAACCCGTCGATGGCGGCGATCACCGAGACCTTCGACCCGACCCAGTTCGCCCTCGGCGGAACCCCGGATCTGTCAACAATGGTGGTACAGCTCACCAATCCGGGTGGATCTGCGACTGAGCTGACTGCAGACGTGGACTACCTCTACGACGCCACTCGGAACGACATCGTCATTATCACTGACCCGCCGCCCGAGAAAGATGCCGAGCTGCTGATCACGTACTTCCCGCCACCGTAGTCGCGGCGGAAGAGCCTGGATTCAATGCCGTCGGACACATTCGAGGAGTAGCCGGTCCATCGGGTCCGCGACCCGCCCCCGATCGACGGCTTGTTGGGCCCGCAAGAGTGCGGAGGACCGCTCCGCGTCCGTCACGGCTGGAGAAACCGCGGCCAGCATCCAGTACATCGCCTCCGCCCATGGGCTCGGCTCTGCGAGGGCCAGACCCGCGCCCTCTCCGCCCAGCAAACGCAACAGGGCAAGAGGCAGCTCGACGCTCTCGCGGTTGTGTTCGGGCGCGTGGCTGATCATGAAGTCCAGGGCTGTCTGGGCGTCCTCGATGGCGCTCGGAAAACGCCCTTGCGCCGCCCGGAGCTTTGCGCGAAGGAGCAGCGTCGAGGGCACCATCGTGTACTTGAGCATGCGGGCCAGCGTGACCGCCTCGCCCAACAGGTGGCTCGCCCCGTCCAAGTCCCCGTTCAGGGCGGCAATGGACCCCATCCCGCGGAGGCGAAAGACCTCGAAGTCGCGATGCCCGACGCGGGCGATGAGCACCGAGGCCTCGTCATAGAGCGCAGTCGCCGCCTCGGTGTCCCCGAGAATTGCGCAGCGCCAGGCCGAGCGCAGCTGAACCCGACACACGAGCAACGACGCGCCAAAGCTGCGGCAATGGGCGAGCGCCTGCTCGTCGATGACGGCAGCCTCTTCGTGGCGTCCCTGGTGCTGGTACAGCGTGACCAACGCCTCGTAGGTGCCGGCGATCAGGGGCTCGTGAACATCGGGGCCGCTCACGTAGCGCACATTGCGAAGCAGGCTCGCCTCCGACTGGTCGCTTCGACGTCCCATGCGGTGCATCTCGCCGGCCAGCTGGCGCGCGATGCAGGCCTCCTTCACGTCCCCTACGGCGTCGGCGAGTCGCAGGGCATCCGCGGCTACCGCCATGGCATCCGGGCCTACGTCGACGGCCAGATAGAGCAGGAAAGCCTCGGCGTTGGCCCGTCGACAGCCCAGCTCTGGAGGCAGTTCGTGCCGGGTCGGAAGGACGTCCAGGTCGGCATGGGCTCCGGTGACGTCTTGAGACTGCGCACGGCATTTCAACCGCGCAAGGAGGACGGGAATCCGCTCCGGATCATCGCTGGGCAGGGCGCCCATCGTCTGGGTGAGGATTGCCTCCAACGCCTCGGCGGGACGCGTCTGGATGAGGGGCTCGGAAATGCCGACGACCAGACGGGCGGCGCTTTGTGGGTCGGCGTGCAAGGCGACGCCATGTGCACGCAAAAGTTCTGGAAGAAGACCTACGATACGCAGAAACTGCTCCGCCGGAGGACGCGTTCGATCGAAGGTCGCCTCGCCGACCGCCCAGCCGATGTAGGCGCCGATGTCGTGGGGACCTCGGTCTCGCACGAACGAAGCGACCGCGGCAAAGAGGCCAAAGCGGGCGCCTCCCTCGCCGTCCCGCCGCCACACCAGATGGCGGCGGACGAGATCCAGCAGGCAACTCACGGCTCGGGGTCCGATGAGACGTTCTGCCATCTGGAGGTCGAAGCTGCCGCCGAGGTGGGAGAGGATGCCCAGTGCACCGCGCTCCGGGGCTTCGAGCCGATTCCACGAGCCCCGGAGCAGTCCGGACAGGCTGTCGTGACGCCCCGCTCCTGGACGGCCGATGAAGCCGACCTCCTCTCGCACGCGTCGGTGGAGTTCATCGAGTCCAACCAGCTCGAGACGCGCGGCCGCGAGCTCGATGGCCAGCGGGTGGTGATCGACTGCGGCGCAGATGGCTTCGATGATGTCGTGGTCCAGCGGCACTTCTGACCGTCGGTGGGCGGCCTCCAGGAAGACGGCGTGGGCCGCGACCGGATCCAGGCTACCGACCGTCCGCAGGCCCTCGCCATTGACGTCAAGGGGCTCTCTGGAGGTGGCCAGCAGGGGCACCACTTCGGCGAGGGTCTCGACCCAGCCCAGTCGATCCAGGTGTTCGCAGTTGTCCAGCACGATCAGACCGACATCGAGGTGCCGGATCAGCTCGATCATCGCGCCCAGGAGCTGCGCGTCCTCGGTCGGAACGGTGAGGAGTCCCAGGGTGCGGGCCGCCGTCTCCAGAGCCTGCCGAGAATTCTGGGCGCCGATGAGCTCGACGAACACACCGCCAGCGGGCCACTCCCGCAACGCCTGCCGGGCGAGGGTGGTCTTACCGACCCCGGCGGGACCGACCAGGGTGTACACGCCGCCGCCGTCCAGAGCGGCACGAATCGCGTCCAGATCAGCATCTCTACCGACAATGGGGCGGCCGGGCGCAGGCACGAAGCGGTATCCGACCGCGTAGACCGACACCAGGTGGGTGGGGTTCGTCGGGTCCTGTTCGAGCTTCTTGCGCAGGCGCTGCACCGTCGTGAACAAGGTCCGCGATCGGACCTGTGGGGCGTATCCCCACACCTCCTGGAGGAGGGTGCTGCTGCTGTGGACCTCGTCGGGCCGCGCGGCGAGCCAGGTCAGCAGCGCGTGCTCGGTCTTGGTGAGTCCCAGCTGTTGCCCCGACCGGACGATTTCCCGCTCGGTGAGGTCGATGTGGCCCCCCGAAATGGGGACGCGTTTGGACGCCATGTGTTCTGTTATCACTCTGTGTAAATTGGGAACAAGGGGCCGAGCTACCTTCCGCTCGTCAGTCGCCGAACGCTCCACAGCGCGGCGAACATGAACCGGAGTAGCCCATGTCAAACCTCACTTCTCGTCGCAGCTTCCTGCGTGGAGCCGCCGCATTCGGACTCGCCGGAGGGACCGCGGGTCTCCTCGCCGACAAGGCCTTCGCGGAGATCGGCGGCAACCTCAACGCGCCGGGCGCAGGCGGGGTGAACGGAGGCCCCTACAACGTGCTCGAGATCTTCCTCAAGGGCGGCCTCAGCCCCTGGGAGACCCTGTGGGTCGATCCCAACCTGCCCGCGAGCCTGACCCACCTGAGCGAGGCCGCGAACCTGAACTGGAACACCCTCGTCAGCGACGGCGGGACCGTCTCCACCGACTTCATCGATCAGACCCCCTTGGGCGTGGCCGACTTCGCCAAGTATCCCCTTACAGGCGGCATCAACCTGGGGCCGTCCTGCACGCCGCTGGTCTATGCCGACCTGGTCAAACACACCCGCGTGATCGCCGTCCAGCACGAGCTGTTGCCCCACCCGGCCGCCATCCCCTATTCGCTGTCGGGCTCGCGACTGGGACGCCCGCAACGCTCGGGGCTCGGTGCCGCCATAAGCCGGCGCCACCACCCGGGCGGTCCCACCGGCAAACCGGCATCGATCATCCTCCACGACCACGCCGACGACTTCCTCGAGCACGCCCTGGCAACGGGCTTTCACGGCGCCGCCCACACGCCACTGGCCATCCGGGTCGGAGATGGAACCTTCGCAGACTCGCTGCTGCGCTCCGCACACGCCACTCCCGCCGAAGATCACCTGCGGACCCTGTTCCGAAACGACTACGACGGCTTGCTCACCCACGCCACCGGCCGTGTGCGAGCGCCGCATTTCGACGCCTATGATGCCTCCCTGGGGTATCTGCTCCGCGCCGAAGCCGACCTCTATCCACTCTTCAACGGGCTTCCGCTCACCTACCCGGCAGATCTGACCTACGCGGACGGTCAGACCACCACCGCGATCCTGGCCGCGTTCGACCTCCTCGCCGATGCCGCTGTGCACTACACCTGCGTGATCGATCAGGGCCTGAACAAGACCTACGACAGCCACGACAACACCGTCAACAGCCCCCAGAAGCACGCCGAGGTCCAGTGCTGCAACCTGTGGTCGGTCATGTACGCCCTTGCGCAGGCCAAGATCGCCGGCACCTTCGATCCGACGAACACGCTGGTGTTCATCAACACCGAGTTCGGACGCAAGGAAAAGAACGGCGGAAACGGGTCCGAGCACAACCCCTATGGGTACGTGAACATGCTCATCGGTCCGAATGCCGCCAGCCTGGCGGGGACCGCGGTGGGCACCATCGATACCAACGCCCGCGCCGGCGGCGACTACACCACCACCGCCGTGCGTGCCGCCGTAGCCCTGGCCGCGGGAATCGACCCCTGGCAAGACGACATGTACGACATCGCCATGTGCGGGAACGCGCTGACCGCGGGGATGAGCGAGCAGCAGCGCAACGACGTTCTGCGCACGCAAATCCTCGGCGTTTCATAGGTTTAAAGGAGACATCATGACTCTCAGATTCTCGAGCCCTTCCTGGCTCGCAACGCCCCTGGCCGCCCTCGTGCTGTCGTCTTGCTTCCCCCTCGTCGAGGACCCGGCATCGGATGTCGTCTTCGTGCGGGAGGTGGTTCCCCTGCTCCTCGGCCGACAACCGCGAGGCAGCGGAGAGGTGCGCGTCCTCAACGAGATCGCCGCGCACCACGGCCGCGAGGTCCTCGTCGATGTGCTCATGGATCGGGAGGAATTCGTCGACTACTGGACGCTGGAGCTCATCGACGACGTGAAGGGTGCCCGCGGCGACACCGGCCCGCTCACCGTTGCAGGCGAGTGCTTCGGGCCGCCCGGATTCACCGGTTCAGCCCCGCGAGAAGAGTGGGCAGGCCTTGTCAATCACATCGCCACCAGCCCAACCACATCGACCTTCACTGTCGACGGGGGCGCGCAACCCGCTTTCAACATGACCGACGTCGTTCGCGCTTCGATCGACGCGAACAACATCCTGCCGATCTACCAGGGCATGGTGTTTCCCATGGTGGCCGCGGGCGACTCCGACTCGGACTCCCGGGACCGGTTCTACAGGGACTTCGTCGGCCGGGATTCCGAGTGCCTGGACTGCCACAACGCCCGGTATTCGAAGACCGATGCCTGGTCGGGATGGGACCGCTACGACACCTTCCCCTATGCGCTCGAGCACACGCTCTGGGCGTTCAATCCGACGGCCTGTGACCCCCTCGATCCGCCGGCCCCCGGCTCGCGCACGGCGGACATCCTCGCCAAGACGCCAGATGCGGCCAACGCACCCGGCTACGGGGAGTGCGCCTACTGCCACCTGGACCCCGGTACAGCGCCGTCCCACGTCGAGCGTATTCCGGCCCTCGCACCTCAACAGATCGTCGATGCGATGATCTATGGCGTCAACGACGGCAACATGTACGCTGTCGCCAGCCACTGGTCCGATCAGCAGGTCGCCGACCAGCTCGCCCTCGTGGTCCAGATGTTCGGCGCCGACCCGTCCGGCCAGCGACATTGCCTGGACTGGAAGGATCCAAAGGACATCTTCGACCACAAGGACGTGACCTTCGACGGCACCGGCACCCGGCCCTGGGGCATGGACCAGGGCTGCGGCGAGTTCCACGACCCAGGCTCCAGCGCGACGGGCGACTTCGCAGGATTGACGCCCGGAGTGAACTACAACCTGACCAGCCTGGCAGAGGCGATGAGTGTCGGAGTGGGAACGCTTCCGGGTGACCTGACGACGGCACACACCACGCTGGCCAACGACACGGGCACGTTCTTCACCGCCGAGGCGCCGACCCTGGGCAGCGGCCAGTCCGCCCTCACCTTCCTCATCGCCTCAAAGATCGCCGACAATCTTCTCACCCACACCGGCGCCATGGCGGTGGTCGACCACGGCCACGCCCGCAACGAGGTCCAGCTGACCATGCACGGCACCGTCACCCAGGAGCTGCTGGACACTGGCTTCTCGCTGAAGGCCGCCCTCCGACTCGTGGTTCTGAGCGACGGGTTCGCCCGCCTCGCGCCCTCGGACTCACTGGACACTTCAGATGCGTACCTGCTGCCGATGATCGTCGATCCGTGGGTGGAGCACGATCCGCGCGAGGGTCCCCTCAACATCGCCGGCGAGGACGAGAATGGCCAGGGAGACGGCGTGCATCGCCACACGACCTCGGCGCTCCTCACCGCCGCATCCTCCGCCCTGGACTGGGACACCACCCCGCTGCTGTTCAACGCAGTGGACCACCCGACGACCCGCTTCGCACAGGCCATCGGGCAACAGGGCCTCGGCAGCGACGGCTTCGACGATGTCACCTTCCAGGCCCTGCTCGAGTGGGAGGCGACTGTCGGACAGTGCGCAAACCTCAATTCGTCCGGGACCGACTGGATTGCGGTGTTGATGAACCGCTCCGACACCCTCCCCGGTTGGACCGTGCGAAGGGTCGTCGAGGCCCTGAACGATCGGATCCTCCAGGATCCGACCATCGTGCACGAGGCCGAGTTGTCCGCGTTCCTACCCCTACCGTTGAACGCCCGCGCCTTCGGGCAGCGCGCGGTGCTCGAGCCCGCCATCCGCAATTACTGCGGGGTCCTCCTCACCTCTCCGCAGTTCATGCTCGCGGGCATTCGACCGGAAACCGCGGTGGCGCCACTGCCGACGAAGACCGTGTGCTCCGCCGGAGACCCCCTCTGCCAGTGCGCCGATGTCGCGGCCGAGTACCAGGGACCGCTGGACGCCGAGCTCGGCTACACGGGAGCGGTTCTCTCGGACTCTTGCCTGTAGGGGTGCAGGTCGAGTGGCACGAAGCAGTAGTCGGGGTCGGCCTTTTCGACCCAGGCCTTCATGTAGGGACGGTCGACCCGCTTCTTCTTGCACTTGAACTTCTTGGCCCGCTTGGTCTGCTTGGGCAGGTTCACGTCGTGCTTCTTGGGCCGCTCTTTGGCCGCCTGGCACCAGGTCGCGAGGCGCCGGTAGGGCTCGGGGTGGTCCTTCTTGAACCGCCTGACTTCTTTGCCCTTGAGCGACTTGTCCTTGTTGTTGTCGTACTTCTTGAGCCACTGGCGGCGCTGGTTGTCCTGGGCCTGGGCGTCGACCGACGACGCTCCCAGCACCGCGAAACAGACCACCGCGGCGAGAATCATCCGAAACATCCGTGACATCGAGCCCCCTGGTCTCCAGATTGTATCGCGTTGAAGGCGATGAGCTATCGCCAGCTGCCCGAAGCCGCGAACGCAGCCCAATCGGTGACGCGGGGCTCGCCCAGGGTGCGCCGATTCCGCTCCAGGGCCTCCAGCTGCGCCCGGTGCAGAGCAAAGGCCGGGCCGAGCGGGCGACGGGGATGGAGCACACCGTCGTAGAACGCCCGCATCAGGTCGACCGTGTCTTCGTCGGGAACCGGCCACAGGCTCATCACCAGGCCACCTGCCCCCGCGTGGGCGAATGCGCGTCGAAGCCCCAAGACCCCCTGTCCGCTGTTGATCTCACCCAGGCCGGTGTCGCAGGCGGAGAGCACCACCAGCCGAGCGCGGCGCAGATCGAGCACGCTCACCTCCGCCGCCGTGAGCAGGCCGTCCTCGGGAGCCAAAGGATCGACCGGTACATTCGCGCCAGCCAGGGCAATGCCCGACAGTGTGAGCGGGTTGACCGCACCTGCACCGCCGCAATCTGTCGCGAAGAAGCCGTGGGTGGCGAGATGAAGCAGGTCATGGCGCTCGAGCTCGGCCGATACCCTCGCTTCGGTCGCCTCGACGCCACCCAGCTGGACGGGCTGCGCCCGCTTCTTCCTCCGCTGCCAGATCGCCGCAATCGCCTCCGATTCCGCAGCGGTTCCCGGGAGCGCGGCGAGGTCGCCGACGCGACACCGGTGGGC
>Ga0315336_1006045_pt1 | contig 12711 bp, 14 predicted proteins | sample ASW5metaG_FD_204512 | JGI IMG/M metagenome (GOLD analysis project Ga0315336, IMG submission 204512) | Ammonia-oxidizing marine archaeal communities from Monterey Bay, California, United States - ASW #5 | ecosystem: Environmental > Aquatic > Marine > Intertidal zone | place: USA: California...
ATTAATTAGAGCATCTATCTTTGGTGAAAAAGATAATTTAACAGGTGTATCTAGTAATATTATGTTAGGACAAACAATACCTTCTGGAACAGGATTTACAGAATTATTATTAGATGAAGAAGCAATGATTGATAATATCAATGCGTTACAAGGAAATATTGATATAAATGAAGTAAATGAAGATGATTATGATATAGATACATTAATGACTATTGATGAAGAAGATTGTGGTGATCATGATTTTAAGTTTTCATTTGAATAAATTAATAACCGTTAATAACCTCTTAAATATTGATTAAGGTTTTCCTCACATTCATAAGATAAAGGTGTTATGGGTGATATCATATTATTTTTTAAGTCATCTAAGGTTAGATCACAACCGAAATAAGCAATACGTTTATAATCAGATTCTAAATTATCCAATGTGGATTCATCTATAGGAGTTACTAATTCTTTTTGTTGTTTCATAGATTGCATAGTTTCAGTATCTTCACCATCTAAAATTATACTAGGTTCTCCAAACACAACATTAGATAATTCATATTTTTCAGTGAAATCATTATTTCCTTCGACACCATAATTATCTTTGAATTTCATTAATATTTCATTAGGAGTTTTCTTTTCATATAATCCATTCATTACTAAAAATTGAACCGTGACTTTAAATTTATCAGTGGGAACCTTAGTAACACGTTCTAATTGAATTCTTTGACTATCTAAATCAGGTTCTTCTAACAATTCTTTAATATCTGTAATTAATTTTTCTTCAAATGTAATTCTACTTTCTTCAGTTGTAGGATATTCACCTCTCATCTCAACAACAACACGTTTAAATTGAGAAGGCATATCACTTAATTCATTATATTTAGATATTCCATCAAAATAAATATCTTTAATTGTATCTAATTCAATAATAATAGATTCTTTAATAATTGTTTTATTAACTATAGAATCTACTATATTTTTCTTAATTTGATCATCAGTTAAACTGTCTTCAACATCTTTTTCAATACCTATTTCAATAGATGTTGTTCTAGGTCCAGTACGTATCCTGTAAACTTTTAATTTATCAGGATTAGAGACTTTTGTAATTTTAATCATATTAGTTACTATTTGTGTTGAAATAGATTCTTTTAATTCCGCATTTGCTAGTAAACCATTCATAGTTACATAAACAGTTTTCTTAAATTCTACTGCGGGAGAACTTAATACTTCTTCCGCTGGTTCTACAACAGGTTCTGCTACAGGTTCTGCTACTGGTTCTGCTACTGGTTCTACGACAGGTTCTTCTACAGGTTCTTCTACAGGTTCTACGACAGGTTCTACGACAGGTTCTTCTACAGGTTCTACGACAGGTTCTACGACAGGTTCTACGACAGGTTCTACGGCAGGTTCTGCTACTGGTTCTACGACAGGTTCTACGGCAGGTTCTACGGCAGGTTCTGCTACTGGTTCTACGACAGGTTCTACGGTAGGTTCTGTTACTGGTTCTACAACAGGTTCTACGGCAGGTTCTACGACAGGTTCTACGGCAGGTTCTGCTACTGGTTCTGCTACAGGTTCCGCTACAGGTTCTACAACAGGTTCTACAGCAGGTTCTACCGGAGCAACATCCTCTACCGGAGCAACATCTTTTTCTTGCTTAATAGATAAATCTGGCATATCCGGTTTAGCATCACCTTCAGGAGCACCTTCAGGAGCACCTTCAGGAGCACCTCCTTCTTGTTTCTTATTCATAACAAATTGTTTTAATTGATTAGACGATATATTACCTAATTTAGCATCTTCATAATAAATCTTTTTTAATAATGATTTAACTTTACTTGTTCGATTATTCGTAATACGGATACCTTCTAAGGCAAAATGTTTAGACATAGCCCTTAATCTCAATTCAACATAAATTAATATCTTAATCTTATCGACTGTTTTAATTTTATGTTTTTTCTTTAAAAATGTTTTATAATTATCATCTAAATGAACAATACAACTATTATCAGAACACTTAAAACATTCATTATAACTATCCCATGATATAGTTCCGAATAATTTATCAAAGAATCCTTGGGGTTTATACCCGCATTCAATAATTCTATTTTTAAATAATTGTTTCACTTTTTCATCTTTCAGTAATAATTCTAAACCATATTTGAATTTATCTGTATCTAGTATAATACGTCTATTTCTAATTTCTTCTAAAACTGCATTTTCAAACTCATCATCTAAGGGCGTTAATCCTAGAGCTACTTGATACCAATTCACTTTTTTTAGAGATAAGAAATCTTCACAATCTAATACATAAGAATGTAATTTTTTAAGGTTTAAAGATCCACTACGACTTAATTTAGCACAATTGATCATAAAATTAGACATGACTTTTCTAGATACTGGAATAGTTGTTAATTTATCTAACGTTTTAAATACACTTTCACTTTCAGTATCTATACTTTCAATTAATCCACTAATACTATTTGAATTCACAAATTTATCATTTTTTCCTATTATAGATAATAACTGAAAAGCACTTACACTTGATAAATAATTTTGAATATGTTCTTTATCAGCAACACATTTTGTAGAAGGTAAAAAGGGAATATATGTTTCACTCAACATTCCTAATAAAACACTTTTAAAATCAGAACCTCCTCGTTGTTTTTTATGTGTTTTAATTTGCCTTTTATGTTTTATTTTAGACTGTCTTATTTTACGGTTAGTCCGTTTATTCATATATATTATATTATATAATTATTTTTCATCAATAATATCCTTTAAAAAATCTTTAGATACTTGATCTAAATCATCAGTATCATCTACAGTATCATCTACATTATCATCTACAGTATCATCTACAGTATCATCTACAGTATCATCAGTTGTTTGTGTATTTTTATTTGTTTTATCGCCTTCAGATTCTTTAACAAGTTCAGATTCTTTAACAAGTTCAGGTTCAGGTTCAGGATCAAGTTCAGGTTCCTTGATAGTTTCAAACACCCCCTTTAAATTAGATAGTTTTTTAGATGGTAATACAGGTTCTCTATTAAAATTTCTATCAATTAGTCTAGGTGTATCAGGTAATAATGATTCTATATCTTTTTTTTCTAAAATAGATTTTAATTCATCATGAATTAATTCTTTATCATTTTTAGTCGTTTGTTTTGCAGTCATATTTTTTAAACTAGATACTCTACCTAAATTAGATAAATCGTCTAATTCATGTTTGCTTTCATTAATACTAGATTTAACTGGACTAGATTTAACATGTGAATCGTCTGATGAGTGATTAGTATCTATCGTAAACATTCTCTTTTTATTATTCGACAATTTAGTGCTAACATTTGATAGAATTTCTGCAACCTTTTCTTCTTTAGATGGTTTATAAATTTCACATTTATCCAATCCATTACACATTTCCGGTTTATTAATATCTGTATCATGAAATTTATTATGAAATATTTTCAATATTGAATCATCTATTAAAGGTGATTGTTCAATTAAACGATCATATTCGGCACGACATATATTTAAGAAATCTCGAGCAGGTTTTCTTCTAGGTGGATCTAATGCTAACTCAATTGATATATCTCTACCTAGTTTAGACCATGATACACCCGATGAACGATGGGATTCCATTAACTCTGCATATCTTAAGAAATTTTGAAGGGTTGAAATAATACCTGCCAAAATATTGACACCTCCAACCGCCGCCATAGAAGTCTTCTTATGTTCTTCCGGTACAAATGAATCCATAGCAAAATTTGCTGTTCCAGTTAAAGTTGACATAATGATTACTGGAATCGTAAAAGAATAATTTGAACGTCTATATTTCTTTTCAGCTCTGCCGTGTAACCAACGATAACATGATGCTTTTTCTGACCATTCTGCTAATAATTCTTCCTGTTCTTTAGTCCATTTAGAATTTAATTCTTTTAATCTTGCTTCTTCTTCATCCTTTTTCTTAGAACCTTTATTTTTAAAAATATCAGACATTTTATACTCTTGATAACATAAAATTTGATCATTTTTAACGTCAAATATTATAATAAAAATATTGTAATAAAAATATTGTAAAAAGTTATATTATATTTTAAGAATTCTCTTAATCTTATTAACATGTTGGGGGTTATATTTTGCTTTTCCAGTTTCAATTTCATTAATAATTGATACTTGTAAATTACATTTCTGTGCTAATTCCTTCTGTGTCCATTTTAATTCACATCTCTTACCTTGAATTTTTTTTCGAATAGATTGAGATACTTTATCATGTTTTAAATCTCCTTCTTCATCTTTTTTAAATAATTTGTGTTCTTGTTGTTGCCTATCAGATAATTTTTTTGAAGTTATCTTTTTTTCTTCTTTCGTTTGTTTAGTTTTAACTATAACAGGATTCCAATCTTGATGATCAAATGTTTGCTTATCTAAAACTTGAAAATGTTTATCCATACTTATACTTAGTAGTAGGTATTTATGTTTAAATTAATATAAAGGTAAAGCATCACTAGAACATCCACCAATATCCCCATTGTATACAGGAGGTTGATCGGGTGCTTCTATACCCCCTTCAGGTGTCCCTAAATATGTTCCTTCAATAAAGCATTTTGTTCCATCTTGTTTTCTTGCCATAAATGAATAGGTTAATTCATCTCCTGTATTAAATCCTAAGGAATTAGTTACATGGTCTAAACAAGAGGGTTCTGTAGGAACTAAATCGATACCACTTGTTTCTTGAACAACGGTCGTTAGACCCGTGTAAATAAGTGTGATTATTAGAATCCAAAAAGTCCATTCGGCCTTGCTTGCTCTAGTAGAAACTAACCACCACCCAATAGATTGAATAGTTAATGCTGGAATAATAACATACGCTAATAGTTGAATTGATGTATATCCATCAATTTTATAATTAGTTTTCTGATCTTCTACAAGTTGGTCTATTTGTGCTTCATATAAACATTTATTTTTACCACCACTTCCATCCATTGTAGCATAGGAAGACCATCTTCCAACTGTTTGTGTAGATGAATCGGGTTGAGTTGTATCTGAACATGGTGGAGGATTATGCATGCTATTAATTGCCCAAAACCCACCCCCACTTATCCATCCATCACCACACCCTTGCGGATTTTCACCTGTATTTACAAATACATTTATAATAAAGATTACTAAATCTGCTAACATATAAAGTAATATTGCATATCCGAATAACTGCATTTTAGTTTGACCGTAAATCATTATATTACATTATAGTATATAAAAATTTGATTATTTAAAGTTTAATTTACTAATATAATTTATAACTATGGATCCGTCGGCATTAACCAAAACAAATTTCAGCGGAAAAACCGTAGATAATGTAACTGATAATAAACTTAAGGAATTTATTTTAAATGATATGAAACTTAAATGTGGTGGTATTACCTATAATTCTAGATATGCAAAAGTGTATAATGATCAATATTCACGTAATTTAAATAACCCCCATATCATTTGCTTAAAATCTTCTGGAACTCCTTATTTACTTTATTGCACTCAAATCAATAACGTAAACTATTGTTTCTTAATTGATAAAAAAGTTAAAGTAGGATATGATTATCCTAAAATATTTGTAACTCCTTATCATTTTGATAGTTCTGTGTTTACAGGGACTTTATTTGAAACAGAACTTGTTCGTGATAAACATCAAAACTGGTTTCTTTTACTAGGAGATATCTATTTTCATAAATCAACTAATTGTTCTAATAAAGTTATTATGGATCGTCAAACCATGATCCATCAATTACTAGACACAGACTATAATAGTGATTCATTCTGTGATGTATGTCCTATTCAAGTGAAGAAATACTTTGATTTCAAAGATAAAGAAGAAATTATGAATGAATTTATTCCTCAGTTACACTATGGAACGAGGGGTCTCTATTTCGTGCCATTAAAGACTAGTTATTCAAAAATATTATATTTATTCAAAGAAGGTGATCTTGAAATAAAACAAGAAAAGAAAAAAGATACATTAGTCTTTCAAATTCAACAAACACTAAAACGTGATGTTTATGATTTATATTTACAGGGACCTAATAATATCGTAAAACATGGTATTGCTTGTATCCCTAACTTGAAATGTAGTTCAATGGTTAGAAAATTGTTTAATGAATCTATTGATAAAACAGATACATGTGTAGAATGTAAATTTAATGATAAATTTAAAAAATGGGAACCCTTACACAAAAGTGTAGATCCTATGAGCAAGGTTGAAGATGTTTAAACAATAGTTATTTTTAAGCAAATGTTCCTCCACCATCCACAAAAAAATCTGGATTCACAGGTAAAGGTTCAGTTGATGTTACATATCTTGTTCTATCTATATAGGCATTATCCGAAAACCCCGCATATTGACCCATGGATATTTTCGTATCTAGAATTTCCATGTTTTTTTGATAAGTTGAAGGACAAAGATTTACATAGGTATGCGATAGTGAAGGATCTAATTCTGATGGAGGTGGATTAACATATCTCATATCTATTTGAGGTCTATTTTCTACAGGATCATCGATCTTACATGAATGATTAAAAGGTGAATCAGGTTCATCTGTACACAAACCTTTTCTCATCATAGCATCAAAACCTGCTTCATCTAAATAATTACTTTGTTCTAATTCATAATAATAAACTTCGTCTTCTGTTAATTCTTCACCTTGTTCTTCATTAGAATCATCATCACCTTCTTCTTCGTCATCATCATATCCTTCTACAATATTTTTTTGAAATATATATTTACATGCAAGGATTGATATAAATAGTAGTATCAATATACAATATATGTCCATATATTTATACACTATTTAAAAATATTTCAAATAATTTATATAGATTACAACATGGAATCAAATATGGATTTAATTCTTGATATGATGCCCTCAGAAAATATTATTTTTGAACAAGTAAAAGCAGATGAAACTAATGAATATTACCAAGGACACGCCGAACACATTCTTAGGAATATAGATACAGTAGAACATTATTTTCACTTTGTGAATACAATTTTGAAAAACTATCATACATTAACAGAGGATCAACAAACAAAACTTAGAGAGCGAATGGGTCTCAAACCTGAAATTGTAGAGAAAATTGTGTATAAAGAGAAAATAGTATACAAAAAAGAAAAGAAGTCTAAAGTGAATTGTTATGATGATTATTGATTTAAAAGATATACTATAATTATTATATAATATGCCTATTACTTGTAGTCTAACTAGACAAGGATACAAACTAAAAAAAGAGGACTTGTCTGATGAGCAAATTCAACAAATAAAAAAAGATCTAACTGCTAAACCTAAAATGGTTCCAGGGTTTGGACCTGTAGGTCAACCACCTATCGAATATCCCATCTTCTTAGAAAGTAAAACAAGTTATTATGTTCCACGATTCTATGGCTTAACACACTTTGGCTCCATAACAACTAACAAAATGAGTCCAGGTCAAACAATAGATATTACATTCAAAGGTCAACTAAGAGAAGAACAAATTCCCATTCAACAATTATTTTTAGATGAAGGTTTAGGTCAAGGTGCAGGTGGTATTATTTCTCTAAAATGTGGAGGCGGTAAAACTGTTTTAGCCTTATCGATTATTGCTACTTTACAAAAGAAAACAATTGTCTTAGTTCACAAAGATTTTTTAATGACTCAGTGGAGAGATAGAATTTTAGAATTCTTACCTGATGCGAAAATAGGTAAAATTCAACAAGACACAATTGATATAGAAGATAAAGATATAGTGTTAGCAATGGTTCAAAGTGTATCAGTTAAAGATTATCCGAAAGAAATCTTTGAACAATTCGGCTTAGCAATATTTGATGAGTGTCATCATTTAGGTGCTGAAGTCTTCTTTAAAAGTATGCAAAAAGTATCATCATCAAATATGTTAGGTCTCTCAGCAACACCCAAGAGAAAAGATGGATTACAGTGGGTATTCGAAGCGTTCATAGGTAAAATTGTCTATCAAACTAAAGAAGTTGTCACCGATGGTGTTGAAGTGAATGTGATAGATTATTATAATGATGATGAAAATTATTGTAAAGAATGTTTGATGTACACAAAAAAACCATGTATCCCTAAAATGATTAATAATGTGTGTCAATGCTGGGATCGCACTGAAATGATTTTACAATTAATCAAAAAAAAATATGAACTAGGTAGAACGGTGTTAATTCTGAGTGACAGGCGTGCTCACCTAGATACCATGTTAGAATGGTTAAATCAACAGGAGATACCGTCAGGTCTCTATGTAGGAGGAATGAAACCCTTTGATCTCCATGAATCACAAGAAAAAGATATTATCTTAGGCACATTCTCTATGGCAGCAGAAGGAATGGATATCCCTAAATTAAACACAATTATCTTGGCATCCCCAAAATCCGATGTGGTGCAAGCAGTGGGTAGAATTATGCGAGAAAAAGCACATGTTAGAAAGTTTCATCCTCTAATCATTGATATTAATGATACTCATCCTAATTTTCAAACATTTAAGAGACAATGTCAAAAAAGGATGACTTATTATAAACAACAAGAATACAAAATAATGCTTCATAGAGTGGATGGCTTAATCGAAGAATATATAAAAAAACCCAAAAAGATAGTGAAGAAAGGTGTCTGTTTAATTGATGATGATTAACGGGTTCTAGTTCGCTTATATTTGAACATTCCATTCCCTAATGAAATTTTATTTTTGCGCCACATTTCAGAAGCATAATTAAAATCAATTTTGACTTCATATTGTTTTTTGTAAGAGGTTGTTTCACCAATAACTTTTCCGTTTCGTAAGATCATTTTTTAATTAGTTTTTATTTGTAGTAAATAATCAAATTTTAACCCATCTCTTCATTAATATTCAGTCCATCAAACTCCGCTACTTCAATTCCCTCGGGTGCTTCTTTATTAATAACTTCTTTAACTTCCGGTTCATCATTATCTGAATTATTATCTGAATTATTATCTGAATTATTATCTGAATTATTATCTGAATTATTATCTGAATTAGAATCACTACCTGATTCACTTCCATTATTTGTTGACCATCCTCTATGTTCATGTTTCGGGAATACTCTATACGTATGTTCTTCATTTTCAACGAGTAAGGCAAAACCCATAATACCTCGAACACCTGAACACACTTGTTTCCCATTACGTTCAACTAAATTATAAGAAACATATTCACCTGGATATAGTTTTCTATATACTCCTTCTTTACATTTAATTTCACTATTATGAATAAAATAATCTTGATCATCATTTAAATCTTTGATGAATCCATATCCTTTGCGATTGAAAAAACGAATAACTTGTCCAACATGAGAACCAAATTCTTGCATATCACTATCTTCTGTGGTTGTATTACCTTCGGTCATTATGAGTTAATATTTTAGTATTCCTTTATATATTTTATGATAACATTCATTTTAAAATTACTAATACTCTTTTATTTATTTTACATGATCCGATATATTCATGATATGCTTCAACACAAACTAGACGCATCTGTTGTAACTATAAATGTTCCTCATAAAGATAGAATACTAGAAGAAATTATAACAAAACAACTAGTAGTAGTCCTATTCCCAGAAAATAATCTAGGACTATCTTTTGAGTCTATGAATCAAAAAATACCTGGATATATTATTAAAGATGGAGACACATTAATATCCTTGGATAAATTACTACAATCAGATACATTTTCAATTCATAAAAATTCAAATTTAGTAAAAGATTATCAATTAAACGAATATAATTCACATATATATGATTTTTTCTCTACCTCTCTACATTGCGGTCAATCTACATATCTTTCACTATACAAGGGAAATCAGTCTATATCTCTAACTAAAAATTACAGAGAACATTTATTGATTCAATCATTAGTAGGAAAAGTTGTCATGTATTTGTTCAATCCGAAACATGAAAAGGATATCAAAGGATTACAATCTATCAAAAAATGGGCAATCAAAGTTATTTTACAAAAAGATCAAGTGTTATCAATACCTTGTGAATGGTCATATTTTTATGAATCAAGTGAAGATGTCATTTTATCACATATAGAATATGATAGTTATTGTAGTTTTCCATTTAATTATGTGAGAAAAAAATAAATCTAAGATATAATAAGATATACAATGAGCAGACGGTGTTATGCAAATAATGAATTATTAGTAAATTCATTGTTAACATCTGATCATGTTAAAAGTGTTATGAAACAAGTTGATCGTAAACATTTTTGTAAAGATGAATTGAATTGTTATTGTGATAAACCTTCACCCATATTATTGAATCAGACTATTTCAGCACCTCATATGCATGCGAAAGCAATTGAATATTTATTACCAAATTTACATGAAGGATCAAGTGTTTTAGATGTGGGTTCGGGGAGTGGATATTTAACAGCGTGTTTTGCTCATTCAGTTAATGTTGTGTCACCCAATAAAGATAAAAGAGGTAAAGTGATTGGATTAGAGATATACAAACCTTTGGTAACCTATTCATTAAAACGTATTTTTAAGAATAAACCTGAATTATTTACATACAAATCAAGATTTAAACTACAACATGGTTCAGGATGGGAAGGATATCCTGCTAAATCGACAAAAGAAATATATGATGCGATCCATGTGGGTGCTAGTACTGATTCTATACCCTATTATTTAGTAATGCAATTAAAAGTGGGTGGAAGAATGGTTTTACCTCTTCAACTAGGAAAAGATAAAGGACATACATTTTGTATATTGACAAAAGATAAACATAAAAATATTTACATTGAAACTAAAGAAGCAGTTCGTTATGTTCCCTTATTAAAATAAATCTATAATATATTATAATGAAATCATTTCCTAATCAAGACAAACAAAAAGAATTATTTAAACAATCATTAGCAACAAGAGCCTATGTTAAAGGAACAATTCCTATTACAGCAAGATCATTAACTAATTATGCAAATAATATATTCCCTGATTTAAGTGAAAAAGATGTAGTAAATTTTATAAACAAAGTAGATTATTTAGATGTCGCGTGTGGAATTAATCATCTATATCCGGAATCATTATTAAGTCAATTAACAAGTTCAAATAAACATCATGGTCTGGACATTCATTCTACAAGTGAAGGTAATTATTTCAAAGGATCCATTTATAAGACAGCTTTTGCAAACGCATCCTATAATGTGATTACCATTAATAATTTTTTGTATTTTTGGGAATATAAACCCGCAAATTTACTAAAAATATACAAAGAATTATATAGATTATTAAAAGATAAAGGGGAAATACGTATTTTCCCTGTTTTTTTTGGAAATTATCACATGGATAATTTAGAATTATATGAATATCTAAATACTCATTTTACCATTCAATGTCAGAAACCTACGGAATATTCAAGGGAACCCCCAGTCTATCTAAAAGATGGAGATATTTGCTCAACTAAAAAAAGTGATGGTAACATAGAATATAGAGAAAATAAACAATTACTATCTCATGTAGTAATTTTACGTAAAGTTTAAGAAGTATTTAAAAAATAAAGTCTTATTTTATATATAAGATGTATGAATTAAATACATCATGGATACTGTGGTATCATTCTATCAAGGATAATTCATGGAAGAAATCATCATACACCAAGTTTTACACATTTAACAATGTATTAGATTACAAAGTATTTGAAGAAATAGTTCAAACCAATCATCTACAAAATGGTATGTTTTTTTTAATGAGAGATGGCATCTTTCCTAACTGGGAAGATCCTGATAACAGTGAAGGTTGTTGTATATCATTTAAGATACCCGGACAAACGATTAAAGAAGAATTCTGTAAAATATTATTACACTGTTTAACAGAGGATATTTTAAAAGATCCAGAAAACTGGGAAGAACTAAATGGATTCTCGATTGCTCCCAAAAAAGAATTCAATATTGCAAAGATGTGGATGCGGAATAAGCAAGGAAAATACACGGATCTAATGAAAGAAGTTTCACCTTGTTTAATGGAGAAAGATTGTATGATAAAAGATAATGTAGTAGAGTAAATGTAATAAAAATTTATGCGACATTTGGAGCCAAGCACAATTTAATATCTCCTAGATTTGCTACTGAATAGGTGATAACAAGTGGATAATCATTCTTGATATAGATGTGAATCTGATTACACATGTTTGTACACTTAGTGAAGAGTAGTAGATATTTTAAGGAAAAGATTCCTTGAATAGGTGTTTCGGGTGCTGCTGATTGTGAGAATTGGAGACCATTATTTGTTTCACATAAACAGGTTTCTTGACTAGCAAAATCACCACAACAACTTAAGATGAGTTCTGATCCTACACTTTTAATTTCAATCAAACTACCAATATTAGTCATATCTCTTACAATCTTCTGAAAATCGGAAGATGGGAATGTTAATTCTGTTTCAAATGTTGCCGGAGGAATTTGGATATTTTCATTTGAGATATCTAATAAATTCAATTTATAAATGGTTTGTGAATTCTTTTCTTTATTATTAATTTGAATACCTAATGTATTCTTATTATCTTCTTCTAGAAACAAGGTTAAAATATCAGAATTACCCATAGTTTTTATTAACTTGAACATATTAGTCATATTGATACCAATAATAGTCTTTTCTTTACATTCATAATAATCAAAATTTTCAGCAAGTAGTTTCATATGAATTAATACATTATGAGAACTATC
>Ga0315336_1006046_pt1 | contig 12710 bp, 9 predicted proteins | sample ASW5metaG_FD_204512 | JGI IMG/M metagenome (GOLD analysis project Ga0315336, IMG submission 204512) | Ammonia-oxidizing marine archaeal communities from Monterey Bay, California, United States - ASW #5 | ecosystem: Environmental > Aquatic > Marine > Intertidal zone | place: USA: California...
GATCGTGTCACCTTCGGTGTCAGTAATCTCGACGGTGTTGGTGGGCGTGTTGTCGACGATCTCGACGCCTGGGTGGTAGTAGTACAAGCCTGGCTCGTTGAGGCGATAGCGTAAGAAATAATGAAAATCCCGCCGGGTCGCGATGCGGTATTTCTTGATGTTGTCGTCGGAGACTGGGCGGGCGCCCTGAAAGGTCACCTCCCATCCTTTGCCGTTCTGGAACAGCGAATAGTAGTCGCCCTTCTCGGTGTAGACCTCGCGTCGGCTCACAGGCAACCAGTCTTCGTCGGCGTCCTTTTGCATCGGCTCAAATCGGTCGTAGACGCTGATGCGGGCCAGGCCTCGCACGTTGGAGTTGTAGAACGAGTAGGCTCGCCCGGAAGCATATTGCGTCCGTATGTTGAGGAACGCATCGCCACCAAGCGCGTTGAGAGCTTCGAGGACGAGCTCCTTGCCCCTCTCTTGACGACTTTGACCGCGCAGAATCGTTGGGGCCGCTAGCGATGCGGCGCCCAATGCCGTTCCCATGGTCTTGAGCGCTGAGCGCCGAGTTGGTCGAACTTGCACTATCCCTTCATGCCTCGTTTCATTAGACGTGGAAATCTCCGCCATTGTTGCATGGCTTCACGATATCGCGCCTGTGCGATATCCTTCCTGGGATGTCCGCGGTTCAGTTCAAAGATCCGGAGCGGGCTCAAAAGAACCTGGAGGCGCTGCGAGAATGCCTCGGCGAGGAGCTGCCCGCGAGCATGACCTTGCTGTTGCGCCAAGCGCCAGACCCCGACGCTGGAGTCGGCTTTCTTGCGCGGTACGTACAAGTTGATCAAGAGACGTGCCGGACGATCCGCGAATCGCCAACTCAGCTCGACGCCGCGATGGCGGTGTTCGCGCAGAGCCGCTATTTCTCTGAGACACTTTTGCGGCGGCCGAGGTTGCTGGAATGGGCAACGGCCCCTGAGCGCTTTGACCGTGTCATTAGTGCGGCCGAATTGCGCTCGGAGATCGGTTGGATCAACCCGCACGCCGAACCGGAGCGAGCCGCGCTGATCCTTGCGGCGTTCAAACGCGGACACTTGCTTCGGATTGCGCTTCGCGATTTGTTGGGTGCGGCTCAGCTCGGCGAGGTGGTCCACGAGTTGTCAAACCTGGCCGACGCGGTCATCCAAGCTGGACACGATTTTCTTCGCGACAAGCTCAAATCTCGATTTGGGATTCCGCTGATTCCGCTCGACAGCGGGGCATTGGAGGACCGGTTCGTCGTTTTGGCATTGGGAAAGTTGGGCGGCGGGGAACTCAACTACAGCTCAGACATCGATTTGATGTACTTGCATACGGGCGGGGGGCAAACAACCGGCCCGGTCCATCTGGCCAACAGCGAATTCTACGGCCAACTCGCCGCCGGGCTTACTAAGCTTCTATCGGCGATGACGCCCGAGGGATTCTGCTATCGAGTTGACCTTCGTTTGCGGCCGGAAGGGTCGGCCGGGGAGCTAGTTGTCCCGCTGCAGTCGGCGGTTTCTTACTACCACAAGCGCGGGCGCGACTGGGAGCTCCAGATGCTGATCAAGGCTCGCGCGGCGGCTGGTCACAAGCGGCTAGGGCGGAGCTTTCTACAAATGATCCGTCCGCTGATCTACCGAACAACGACTGACTTCTCGGTGATCGAGAAGGTCGCCGAGTCGCGAGACCGGATCCAACAAGATCTCAAGAGACGTCACGGTCAGAAAATCGATGTGAAGTTGATGCGCGGGGGTATTCGAGACATCGAGTTCCTGGTGCAGTGCATGCAGCGACTCTACGGCGGCGGCGATCCCTTCGTGCGGAGCGGCGGGACCCTGTTCGCGCTACATCGGCTGCGCGAGAAGAACTATGTGACTCTGCCTGACTACTCGCGACTTACGACGGCCTACTCGTACCTGCGGAATCTGGAGCACCGGCTACAGATGGACGACAATCGCCAGACACATGAGCTGCCCGAAGACGAAGCCGGCTTGCGTCTACTCGAGAGGAAGGCACACGGAGTGTCCTACACCGGAGCGTCGTCGGGGGACCTTCTAGGGCAAGTGCATCTTCATGCAGCGCAGGTTGCCGAGATCTACGACCGTGTGATTCGCTCACAGCAGCCCGAGGAGAAGGCGGTCGCCGCCCCACTGATGAGCTCTCGCCACAGTTGGCGGAGCCAGCTCAGGCACTTGAGGCGAAAGTCTCCAGAGCTTGAGGCGGTGCTTGACTCGCTGGAAATCGACCGTGGGGGGCAACTTTTCGGCCGGTTCCTCGACAAACTCGTCGTCGCCCCGGAGTTGATCGAAGAGCTCAACCAACGGCCGGCGTTGCTCTTGTGCGTCGCCGATGTGATGGAGTGGAGTCCTTATTTTGGGGAACACTTGGTGAGGTATCCCGGTGACATCCGAGAACTTCAAGAGGTCGTCGACGACGATGGTTCAGGTGACGCCCCGGTCGATCATCACCCGGAGGCGAAGGAGCTACTCGACTCCCCCGGCGATGTCAACGAAAAGGCCATGGAGCTTCGGCGTCTCTACCGCCGCTGGGTGCTGAAGATTCAAGCGGACAGTATTCATTGTGGAAGGCCGGTCTTCGAGACTCTGGACCGCTCGAGCCGTCTGGCAGCGTGGGTGATCCGGGCGGCATATCGACTTGCGGTCGAAGACTTATCAGCAAGCAGAGCCGCTCCGACGGTCCCCATGCAGGTCGTGGCCTTGGGACGTCTGGGGATGCGCGAGTTCGATCTCGGTTCGGACGCCGATTTGGTCTTCGTGTTGCCCGACGAGGGAGAGCCGGATCGCGGCTGGTGGAACCAATGCGCCGAGCGAATTATCGACATCATCTCTAGCTACACCAGAGAGGGGCGGATGTTCAGTGTGGACGCGCGGCTCCGCCCGGGCGGCAGAGACGGCGAGCTGATCCAAACTGAGTCGTCGTTTAGGGTCTACTTCTCGAAGCAGGCCGAGGCCTGGGAGGCGCTGAGCTATTTGAAGGCGCGCACGGTTGCGGGCAGTTTGGAGACCGGAAAAAGGTTCCTCGGTGAGTTGCAAGAGATCGCATGGAAGAGATTCGGACTCGACGAGGGCGCAGCCAAACTTCTAGGCAGTATGCGCAGCCGGATCGAGAAGGAGCAGGGCCGCAAGAATCCGCTCAAATCCGGCTCCGGGGGCTACTACGATATCGACTTCATCTTGCTCTATCAGCGGCTCAAGAGCGCCGGGATATTTTTTGAGTACTTAACGACGCCACAGCGCATTGAGATCGCTCGCGCGCTCGGAAATCTCGGTGAAGAGGACTGTGAGTTCTTATTGAAGGCTGCTGTGTTCTTCCGATCACTCGACCATGGGATGCGTATCACGTCGGGCAAATCGGCTGGCCAAGCTCCGGCGGCGGCGAATCAGCAGGAGGTCTTGGGCGAGTTGATGCGGCGATGGAGTGCGATCCAGCCCTCGTCACAACCACTCCCGGCCGTAGTGGAGGAGGTACGAAGGGAGACGCGGGCGATCTACGAAAGGGTGTTTGAGGGTGTTCCCGGCTGACTCTTCCCACTGCTGGCTGACGCGCATCGCACGATAGCGGCATTGGTCAGGTAGAATGCCAACAATATGAAACACCTTGCGTCGTTGCTGGTGCTCGCGGTCACACTCAGCGCCGGTGATCGGCCGGAAGTTATCTACGTTGACGCTTGGGAACTGCAGACGGCTGTCGACGCCGCTCCTCCACACTCGACACTGGTGGCCAACCGCAACGACCAAGTGACGATCAAAGAGACGGTTCGCATCGACAAGCCGCTTACTCTGGTGGGCCTCAATGCGCGCCTCGAGGCCGGGCTGCCGAAGACGCCGATTCTACAGGTCCTGGCTGAAGAGGTGCATATTCGTGACTTCATCCTCGAGGGCAATGGCGACTCCGTGACCCAAGCTGAGCGCGCGCCCCTGATCGAGGTCCGACGAAGCCGCTTCGTCATCGAAGACGGTCAGACAAATAACTCAGCGAAAGACGGCATCATGATCAACCCCATCGCCGAGTATGGCGACATTGAGCATGGCGTGGTGCGTCACATCACGGGCCGTAATACTATTCGTGACATCGTCTCCATGAGCGGCGCCGGTGACAAAGGCCTGTTCCTGAGGCACTTGGTGGTCGAGAATATCCGTAGCTACGGGTCTCAGTTACGCGGCCCGGTTGAGGTTTCAGACGGTTCTGAACACATCACCGTCCGCGACATCTATGCCGAAGGGTGCGCGTACGGCGTTGACGTGCAAGACCACGGCCGCAAGGGGATGGTCAATCGCCATATCGTGATCGAAGGGGTGCACGTGAAAAACACGGACACAGCGATTCGGACCGCCAATCGCGACTTCGGTCACGACGGGCTCACGATCCGCAACGTCACGGTCGAGGACTGGAAAGAAAACCCTCGCTTCCAGCCGCTCGACATTAAGAACACCAGTAACGTCGTGATCGACAACGTGCAGATTCATGGCGCTGTGAAGGGCGCCGCGGTGTCAGTGAAGAACGGTGATCACATTACGATTCGCAATGTGACGATTACCAATTCCGGCCAAGACGACGCCGCGGTCCTAGTGGAAGACTCACGCAATACGGTCATCGACAATGTCGTGATCATCGGCGACAAGCAGCCCGAGATCGGGGTCGCCTATCGGGTCCGCGCGGAAGAGATTTTCGGCGGTCTGCGGATCACAAACGTGATTGCGGACCAGGTTCGCAATACGGGCATCGTTGTCGAGAACCTGAGTGAGAAGGGCGGACTTGATTCGTTCTTGATCTCGGGCAACATGGCCACGGTAGAGGCGAAGGTCAAAACCAAGAAACAACTGGTCGAGGGGAATCTGTAGGGATCCGCGCCGCAGGATCGTAGCCCGGTGCCAGCCTGTAGCTAGTGCTGCGTCCCCAGCGCGCCTTCTAGAGCGCCTCCCAGGTGGCCTGGGCCTGGACGATGCGTTTCGGCGCGATGTAGAAGAGCGACGCCCCGGGTGGAACTGGATCGGTGGCTAGCGGATTCAGCTTGATCCCGTTGACGGCCTCGGCCGAGCTCATGGCAATCAAGGTCGCTCCGAGACGATCTTTGAAGCTTCGCTGGAGTGAGCCGAACGACCAAGCCTGGCCATTGTCCGGCGCTCTAAGCGAGAAGATTGTGTCGTCGAGGGCGTTGCTCAAAAGCGCCGAGACTACCGCCGTCGCCCCCGGATCTTGGATCGATTGCACCATCATCGGAACGGCCAGAGAAGAGACGACTTCAATATTTGGGCAGACTCTCTTGAGGTGGGTCTCAGTTTCGTGTCTGGCGACCACAGCCACAAGGTGCGCTTGTGGATTGACGCTCCGGGCGGCGAGGGCGACTACCAGGGTCTCGTTGTCGTCACAACAATGGACCAAGATTCGCTCGGCTCGAGCGACGCAGGCGCGGCGCAGCGTTTCCACACAAGTGAGATCACCGCTGACGAATCGGACGTGGTCCGGCATCGGATTGTGCTCCAGTTTGTTGGCGCAGAGCACGATTGCGCGATCGGCCTCGCTCTCGTCGGCAAGCAGCTCTTGGACGAGGTGCTCCGTCTCGCCGACGCAATAGCCTAAGACCACCAGGTGATTGTTTTCAGCAAGTTGGGCGTGTCCCATCATTCGTCGCCTCCCGAGCTCGATCATCGATTCAGCCACGCGAGCGGCGGCCGCGGCGATGACGCCGATTCCGAATAGCATGATGACGACGGCTGTGACCCGTCCGCCGACCGATGCTGGAGCGATATCGCCGTAGCCGACCGTCGTCGAAGTCACCACGAACCACCAGCTGTAGTCGGCGAGATTGGCGAACGGGCTGGAGGTCCCTTCAAACTGCGGCATCAATACCGCACCCACCGAGAACAGGGCCGCCAGCACTCCAACGAACCAGGGCCATGACGCTGAAATCAGTAGGTTTAGAAGGGTATCGCAGCGGCGACGAAACCGAGCCGACATTGACATCTACTAAACGTCATATCGCCACCAAAGCGCCAATCATGATCGCCAAAGCGATTTGTGTACAGACGGTGACCGCACATGCCGCGATATTTTGGTCGCGCGCCACTTCAATTTCGAGGGTCGTATTCGGCAGGAAGAAGATGTCGATCGCCTTCTGGAACGGAATAAGCAGGGCCATTCCCACGCCGGCCGCAAGCGCGAAACCGATGATCCCTTCGGTCCAGGTCGTGAACGGTCCAGCGATGGCAAACGAGAGGATAACGCCGAGGGTAATTAGGGTTCCGCCGAGCATCAATCCTGCGGCGGCGTTACCTTTGCGAATCTCGTCGATGCAATTGAAAGGCGTTGCCCATTCGTAGATGACCGCGAAGAGGATCAGCGCGGTTTGCCCAAGAGCAAAGAAGCCGAGCGAAGTGTGCCAGGAGCCGCCATCGCCGCTAAACGAGCCGTAGGCGATCAATCCCGTCGCGGCGAACACGCCGAATTCAGTCAACCCCACAGCGGTGTTTCGCTTGTAGATTTCGCGTGTGTTGTCGATGTTGTGCAGGATGATGTGTTCGGCGACCAGCTCGGCGATGAACAGGAACGCCAAGAGCAAACCGCAAGAGAGCAGTAGCCCGCCCATGTCTTGGAGAACGGCTTCCCAGCCGGCCGAGAACTGGGTGACCCCGCCGCTGACGACGCCCGCTAAGCCAAAGCCGAAGCCAATGCTTAGGCCGGCTCGACGGAGGCCGACGGCGAGATTGCTCTCTTCTTCTATCTGGTGGTCGGCGGTGAGGGTGGCGGCGTCAGCCGATTCCCCTGAGAGGGCCGATTTGAAGCGTGCATCGCGCACTTGCTTGGCAATGACCATCACGATCAGGACGAAAAGTGTGTCAACAGCGCCCTGGACGAAAGTTTCGAGGATTTCCATCTTTATTTTCCGCTTCCGCCAAATCCGCCGCCGCGGCTACCCGGGCCGGCTCCACGCACCGAAGACGATGCGCGCTGAAAGCCGCCGCCACGGGCGAACTGGCTACCTTGCATGCGCGGCGAGGTTTGAACCGTTTGGCTGCGCGTGCCCCAACTGGGCGACGTCGACGTTCCGCCGTAGTACGAGCGCGATCCGCGGTAGCCGCCGTGCCAGGTATTCCACTCACTGCGCCCGTAGTAGTAGGGAGACCCGAACATCGTTCGGTAGAGCAGGTAAGGCCCAACCCAGTTCCAGACCGACCCACCGCGGCCGTCGGACTGCCAGCGGCCATAGCGCTCGTTGCCGACGAAGGCCATGCCGGGCGGAGCGGCCTGGGTCAGCTTGTCGGATTCGAAAACGCCGTAGGGTTTGGACTCAACATCCATCCCGAGATTATCCAGGTTGGCTAAGAAGAAGGCTTCCGCGACGGGGATCCAGTCGGTTTCCGAGCTCTCCCCGTTCTCGGTGACGAAGTACTTGTGGAAGTAGGTCGCCTTTGCCTCTTGAAGCCAGATCTCGCCGTCGTCATCGCGTTCCGCCATGCTTTCTTCCGGGTCGATTTTCAGCGAATCCCAGCGAGCCTGGTCGACACCGCTGAGCAGCTTGAAACTGGTTCCGAACAGCCCCCTAGAAACTGTGGCCAGCGACCCAGGAATTTCGTCGAAGTGATCGAAGGTTTGGCCGTCGACGGTGCGCGTCCAGTCGTGGTCGTGGAGCGGGGGATAGTCGTAGGAGTTGTCCCAGCTCTGCCTGCGGATGACCAGGGCGTAGTCGGCCTTCATGTCGACCAGCGTCTTGGAGTAGCTGTGGTCAAGCTCGGCGAATCGGGCCGAAACCTGGGCGCCACGCTCCCAGATACTTTGAGCCTGCTGGGGCACAGCCCCGCAGGTGTTGGCAAACATCAAATAGTCGGCGCCCTGACCGGCCTTGTGTTTGGCGTACTCTGCAATGCCGAGCTTGCTCCACTCGGTGACTGTAGTGAGATCCCCGTCGAGCTCGCCTATCATCTTCCCGATCTCTTCAGAGGCGGACTCGTGTTGGCTTTGAACTCTGGCGGCGGTAGTTTTGAGCACGCCCAACTCGCCACTAGCCCTTTGGATGTATGACTCACAATTTCTGGCGACTTCGTCAGCATTCTCGCGAGTCTCGACGAGAAGGTCCCGGCGCTGACTCCAACGAGGAGCGGCGTCCCGGGCCGCGGCAACCATAGGAGTCAACTTCTTGACTGCTTCGTCGAGCGGTGTGCTCTCGGAGAACTTGTTCCGTTCAAGGATCGGCCCCGCCTCGTCGTCGTAAACGCGCTGGGCCGAGTTCAGTAGCGAGCGGGCCTCGGCGACGAGCCCACTCCAGTTGTCGCGCTCAGCGTAAGACGACAGATCAGCGAAATCGGCCGATTGCTGAAGTTGCTCGAATTCGCGCTCGGAGTCCTCGACCGCCGCCGTAGCGCTAGCGAGCCCGTTCTTTACTTCCTCTCCCGCTGTCTTGGACGTCTCGTGAAGAGGCGTCAGGTTGATCATCACGATCGGAAGGACGACGACCATCAAAAACATGATGATCAGCCCGCCACATCCCCACTTCAGGCAACCTTTCGCTTTGGGATCGATCTTCATTGGGCGCTCGAGAGAGAAGTTACTGGCTGGCGGACCCGGACCGAGGAAATGGCACTGCGGGTGAAAACGACGAGTCCTTCACCCGGGTAGGAGTGAGCTGTTCGGATTTCGGCCGCCGGCCTGCTTTCCACGGTATCGCGAGACGGCAAGCCTAGTGGCTCACGCCACGTCCGAACTCGAACTAGGGTCTCGGCTTGCACGGCTGATGAATGTTCGCTCGGGAAGCGGAAGCTCAATGCGAATTGGCTCGCGCTACATTCTAGCGGTTTACGCAGTAGGGTCAACTCCGACTGCGATTCATTCGCGGATCGGGTTTCGCATTCGAAGTGATATTTTCGACCAAGTTGGAGGTCGAGCTCCACTGGGCCGTCGCCGGGTCGCCATAATCCGTCATCGGCGCCCTGACAGGCGAGAATCTCGGTCAGGATCTGGTCGCCGACGCGGTACTCGATCAGGTGACTTGCACCAATGATCGACGCGCTGATCTCGATACCCTCTACAGTGGCTTTCGCGGATCGCAAGATCTCGAACGCGGATCTATCGACTTCGCCAGCGCACAGCCGCAGCCGCAGCGCATGAGCCGATTCGTCTTTGTAGCGGATCTTCAAGCAGTTCCTCCGACAGCCAACACGTCGATCGCTTTGGGATCAATATACTCGCTTAGGACCACGTTGTGCTCGTAGCCCTCGTCGTCGTCGCCCCATTCTTCGATCGCGATGAACGCTTTGCGGTCTGGCGCGGCGAAAAGGTATTGATGGAAACGCGTGGCTTGCTCGCCTTGGTCGCGGTGGAACATCACGGCCGAGTCTTCGTGGTAGGAGAACGTCTTTCCACCGTAGCGGGCCTCGCCTTGTTCGTCCTCTGAGATCTTCCAAAGCTTTTCTTTGGACTCGAGGCCGACGCGGACGAAGTCGAGCTTTTCGCGCGAAACGAAGACGGAGACTTCGTCCTCCTTTTCCCACTCCATGTAGCTGGTTTCGCCGTCGTTGAGGCAATAGATCGTGAGCTCGGGCCAGCGATAGCCTTCGCGATCGTAGTCGTTGAGGCCTTTGACTTGGTAGGACTTGCCTTCAAAGCGAATGTAGCCGCCGGAGCCAACGTCTTCGATCGAATGCTTGAAGCGCTCGGGCGGCGGCATCTGGCGGATCGCCTCGAATTGCTCGCGGAATCGGGTTTCGGTTGCAGTGTCGAGTAGGGGCATTGGTTACGACTTTTTGGCCTCCTCGGCCTCATCGCCGGGGTCGAGCAAGAGTCCGCCGGGGATATCGGCCGCGGGCAGTTCTTTGGCGGCTTGTAGGGCTTCGACCTTCGGCTCGAGGGCTGCTGACATTTGGCTGAGCTCGGCAATGCCGGCGCGCGCCTTCTCTGTGCCGGCGGCGCGGATTTCCTCCATTTGATCCATCGCGCCGACGAGGGTCGTGTAGGCGTTCTTAACTCGGTCGAGTGCGATGACAGGGTTGTTCTGCATCTCGCCGATCTCGGCGGTTTGCTTGCCAATCGCGGCGGCGTTGGCTTCGAGCATTGCCGCAGTGCTTTCTTGGACTTGCTTGACCGCACCGGCAATCTGCTTCTGATTCGCCAAGGCGGCTTGGATCGCAAGACCAACCGTCAGCAAGTTTCCGGTGACCATCACGGTACGGTCAACCTGCTCGCATAGCGTGTCGTTATTTTGGATGGTGAGATCGATCGAGGCGAAGAATTGCAGGTTGACCTGCTCCATGGTGCGCAAGTCTTGTACGCGCATGGCGACCTTGTGCATCATTCCCTGTAGCTTTTGGCGCTCGGCCGGCTCGGTGGCTTCGGCCATCTGGTCGTCGATTTTTTGCCACAGCAGTTCGCCCACGTAGGCGCTCTGCTGGATGCCCTGTTGGGCGATCTGAACCTGTTCGTAGAGTTGCTCTAGTTCGGCGTTGTCGCCTAGCAGCTTGTCTTTGCCGTGACGCAGACCGTTCATGATGTGATCGATCTGGTCTTGGACCGATTCGTATTTGACGGCAATACGCTTAAGAACTTTGCCGGCGACGGGAACGCGGCCGAGCAGCTTTGACAATCCCGTCGGCTGACCCAGCACGGCCGGGTTGATCTCGTCCATGGTGTGGCGCAGGTCGATCAGGCTCTTGGGTATTGCGGCCCCAGGTCCGTCGATCTGGTTGAGCATCGTGCCGACGCGCGTCTTAAGCAGGCTCATCTCCTTTGAGGCTTTCTGCTGCTCTTTGACGCCCATGGCGCTGACTCGCCGCCCGAGCTTGCGGTCGCCGGGTTCAGCGACGATCTGACCCGCCAGCTCGGTTGCCACGGCGTTGAGACGCTCTGCGTCTTCGTCGCTAACGCCACGAGGCTTGACAGGGGTCACCTCAGCAGGCGCCGCTGGGACGACTTCGGCGGTCTCAGTGGGCTGTGTTGTATCTCCAGCGCTCATCGTAAATTCCTCTATAGTCCTTGAACGAAGCGGGCCCTCAGGAACGCCGCTTTAGCCTTGAAGTCTCCCATTTTTTCGCTTTGCACGAGTTCAGCCACGTTGTCGATCTCGGCTTCGACGCCGTTGAGGCTGTCGAGCAGCTCCTGTTGGCGGCTGGTGCGGTCGGCGAGGCTGAGGGAGATGTAGGGATTCATCACCTTGGGCAGATACTCTTTCGCCATCTGGTTGAGCGTCCAAGTTAGCTCGTGTGTTGGGTGTCGCTCGTTGATCTCTGGTAACAGTTCGCGAAGCTTGTCGATGATCCCCTCGACTCGCGAAACAACCGCGCTCGGCAGGCTTTCCTCGCGGATGCGGATGTTGAGATCGACTAGTCCGCCGAACATATTGCGGACTTCCACCGCCGGGTCTACTTTGGGGGGAGTCTTGATCTCGGGCTTCTTGTCGAGGATGCGGTAGACCAAAATCGTGACCAGGGACGCCACGACGGCGCTGACCGCGGCGGCCACGATCAGTTGCCAGAGCAAATAGACGGCCGCTCCAGCGGCAAGGCCTATGGCGATGATGAGTATCCAGTTCTTTTTCATTCTGACTTTGCGTCGCCTCGATCATACAACAGAGCGGAGCTTGTACTTACGAATACGATGTGTATGAAGGCTTTCGTTCTCGAAAGGGCGGCTTTGTTGGTTTCCAGTTCACCTGGAGTATTTTAGCGTTCGTTAGAGGCTAGTTCGCGTCCTCGGAGCCGCCTGCGTCAGCGGGCGGTTTTTCCGTTCGCCTGGCGTCCCTGGCTAGGGCAGAAGGAAGACACCCTGCTGACGCAGGGTGCTCGAATTGCGGCACAACTGGCCTGGCGGTCTTCATCGACTCAACACACGCTTCCGCTACTGCTAGAGAGGCATATCCATCCCGGGCGTCGGGGCGAATCGGCTCGCCCTTCCGGATCGACTCTACCCAGGACATAAGTTCCGCCAGGTAGGCTGGCTGGAAACGCTCAAGCCAATGTGCCGCGACCTGCTGCGAACGCGAATTGCCGGCTCGAACGACCGCTCCACTCGAAGGTTCCGTCTGGACGGTGCCGCTCTCGCCGACGATCTCGACTCCGACTTCGTAGCCGTAGCCGGAATTCGGATAGACCTCTATCGTCGCGAGCCTGCCCTCGCTCATGCGCATTTGGATGATCTGCAAGTCGCAGACATCGACTCCGAGAGCCGGGTCGGTATTCGCGCCACAGACGTAGACTTCTTCGACTTCGGCGTCGAGGAGCCAGCGAGCCGACTGGATGTCGTGGATGGCGGAGTTGAGGAAGATCGCTTCGGCGTCGAAGTAAGCGACCGGGCTCTGGTTTCGGTGGTAGCCCTTGAAGAGGATCGGCCGGCCGATAGCCCCGGAATCGAGGGCTTCACGGACCGCAAGGTGCCGCCGATCGAAGTGGCGCATGAACCCGACCTGTACGAGCTGGCGACCGGTGGACGCTTCGGCTTCAACGATCTGGCGGGCCTCTGCGCTAGTTCGGGCCAGCGGTTTTTCACACAACACGGGTTTGCTTTGCCGGACGCACTCAAGAGTGAAGGGTCCGTGGGTGCGGTCGGGTGCGGCGATCAAAACGGCTTCGACAGAAGGGTCGGCGATGAGGTCTTCGCCGGTCGCGTGGACCTGAGCATGTTCGGCAAAGACGGCGGCGCGGTCTGCGTCGGCATCCATCACCGCGACTAGCCGGGCTCCGGCGATCTCGTCGCGAATATTGAGG
>Ga0315336_1006047_pt1 | contig 12709 bp, 15 predicted proteins | sample ASW5metaG_FD_204512 | JGI IMG/M metagenome (GOLD analysis project Ga0315336, IMG submission 204512) | Ammonia-oxidizing marine archaeal communities from Monterey Bay, California, United States - ASW #5 | ecosystem: Environmental > Aquatic > Marine > Intertidal zone | place: USA: California...
ATGAGTATATTACCAAAAAAATGTTATTTTGGTCATCTTTATAGTAGAATGAGTACTGATGGTACTTATACAGTTTGTTGTGGAAGAGTTCCATCTGTAGGAAATTATCATAAAGAAGGTCGATTTAAAGAATATTGGAAATCTGATAAATTAAATACATTATTATTGGGTTTGCAAGATAATCTTAAAGAGTTAAATGAAACTTGGGCAAATGGTCATTGTGATTATTGTCCACATACGGTTATTAATAATAGGTTATATGATTATTTTGAAAATGATGGAGAGTTATTAGAAGATTTTTTAGAAATTCCTCAAATCAAAGATATAGAAAATAAAGTTATAAATTCAGCTCCCGATACATTTAATATAGATATAATTAATGTATGTGATCAACGATGTAATTTCTGTTGGCATTGGGCACACGATATGATAGAAGATGAAGCTCAATGGGGTGATTGGGATGAGTGGATTAAAGAAAAAATAACCTTAGAAATGTTTAAGAGTGTAGTAGATGATTTGATAGAACTTGGCGGTTGTTATGAAATTCAAATTGGGGGTGGTGGTGAACCATTATTACATCCTGATATTTATAAAATGATTCGATATGTTAAGAAAAATAATTTATATTGTAAACTTATTACTAATTTTAGTAGGATAACTGATAAACAATTAGATGATTTGATAGAAGTTGAAGTTGATGAAATTTTAATTAATATATCTGCAGGAACAGAAAAAACATATACAGAGACGAGACAAGTCAAGTCGAGGGTTTGGAATAAATTATTATATAATATAGAGTATATAATAAAAAATAGAACTACAACTAAACCTAAAATTATTTTGAAGAATATATTAAATGAAGCAAATATACATGATGTTGGAGAGATGATAGATTTGGGAATCAATCTCAAAGTTGATGTTGTAGCATTAAGAAGGTTTTTAGAAGATGAAGTATATCAGTTTGAAGATAAATTGATTCAAGATAATCAATATAAAAAGTCTAATAATATAGTTAAAAATAAATTAATGAAATATGAGTATAAAAAATATGAAGATTCAGAACCCTTTACTCATACTTTTAATTCAGAGATTACAAATACCTTATTAAAGGGTGATGTAGTACAGTTATTTGAATGATATGTTTATAGAGTTAGATGAATATTTAGATTTGAGTGGATTAGAATCTATTAATGAAGAATTTATGAAAGTGATAGATACGATTCCTAAAAAGCATTTGAGTAAATTTTATGTAAATAAGAAAATAGATTCAGAAGATGTTAATACTTTATATCTAACAGAACTTAATCAAGAATGGGATTATTTTTTAGTTGATAAACATGAATATTGGGTAGATTCACCAATATATAATAAATTTCCAAAGATAAAAGAAATGGTTTCTAATTTACCATTTGAGCATACTGCTAGAATTATGTTAATTTTTAGTAAAGTTGGCCAAGAAACTGTTACACATTTAGACCATGATTTTGATGAGTGGAGACAAGAACTGATATGGGTAAATTTTAATGATTTAAAGAAATTGTTTATATTGGAAAATGAAAAACCTATTTATATAAAAGGAAATTCTTGTTGGTTTGATTCTAAAAAATATCATGGAACTAAAACAAATGGTTATGGAGTAAGTTTAAGAGTGGATGGTGAATATACATCTGAATTTAGAGATAAGTTGTTTGGTAAAGATTCAAAGTGGAAAACAGTATAAATGAAAGAATTACGAAATCGTTGGACTAAAGTTGATGATGTTAATTTATCTATGTATACTGGGGATAAAATGTCAGAAAAAGCACATTGGGCATTTAAACGAGAATATTCTTTTGGACTTGTAAATGTAGGAACACCTTGTAATGAGAAATGTTTTTATTGTTCACAATATTGGAATCCTCCTGATTTAGTTGTATCATATGGTGGCTGGCTTACTATGGAAGAAATAAAACATTTTCTTACATTTGTACCAGATAAAGTTATTAGAGTAATAGGATATGGACACCATGTAAATAATGGAGAGTTTTTTGCACATCCTAAGTCACTTGAGATACTTGAATATTTAATAGATAATGATTTTATTGTAAGGGGAATAGATACGAATGGCCATTCACTTACAGAGAATCATATAAAGTTTATAGAAAGATTTCATACTAAAGTTGCTGAACATAGACATTATGGGATTTGGCAAGGACTATATTTACATCTTACTAATTATGAAAAAACAAAAGATACATTAGAGTTGTTGTCTAAATATAAAATTCCTTATGTGGCAGTTATAGTTATTTCGACAGTAGATGTAAAAAATGGCCGTACAGAAAAATGGATAGAACAATTACAAACTCATAATCCTACCGAAATAGAAGTTGTTCCACCAGGATATACCAAATATACTCCTGAACATATAACTAAACATATGGAAATTTCTTGGAATGAACATTGGAATTATATTAAGAATTGGAGAAAGAAATTTCCTAAAATTCCAATAGAATGGGAAGCCAGTAAACTTTATAATGGAATGGCCGAGGAAGAAATAACTTATTCTTTGAAATGGTTATACAAAAAATGGGCAAATACTGATAAGGAGATTCTTTTTCTTATAGCAGAATCAGTTGAGAGTATATTTGAATCAACAATTGAGAAAGAAAATTTATTTACAAATTATAAAGTGGTTATGGTGAAAAATGAAACTTTTGGGGGAAGTATTAAAGTATCAGGATTACTACAAACTTCAGATTTTATATCAACATTAGATAAAACTATATCTAATGATTATAGTCCTGATCTTATAGTTTTACCTAAAATGAGTTTTTTCTATGATGATTTAGATTTGAGAGGAATATCGGCACATACTATAACAGAAAAATTTGATATACCAGTAGTATGGTGTTGAGTAAGATATGAAAAATAAAGGGTTATTCGATCACATAAAACAGATTACTAATGTACAGAATCCTATGTATTGGGATACTCTTACGAAGTCTGATAAAAAGACTTGGAGTAATTATATGATACATAGATTTATTAGTATGAAATCAGATTGGATAGAAGTTGTAAATGAAATTCAAAGATATTGGGAACTAAAACCAAAGAATCTTTATCAGTTTTATATAGATGTATTACCAAGAGGTAGAACATTTCTTCGTTATGTTAAATCAAAGAAGAAATCAAAAGTTGAGAAGTGGGCAATGGAACATCTAAAAGATTATTTTGAATGTAGTACACGAGAAGTAGAAGAATATTTAGAGTTATTAACTAAAGAACAAGTTGTATATATTCTTATGAAATATGGAGTGGATGATAAACAACTTAAAAAAATATATAGGAGATAGAAATGAAAGTTATAACAGATTCTAAGACGGTTAAGAAATATACGAAAAATGATCCTAAACTGTCAGTAGTTGAACAAATGGAACTGGATTGGCCTTTAATGACACAAGAGTTCAAGAAGATTCAAAGAGAACAATATGAATTGTTTGTACATAAGCAACATGATTATGGCCCTGGTAATATTAGTGTTGGAACACAATTACAAACACCAGAAGAAGTGAAATTATCACTCACGGGTTTATGGTTCAGAATGAACGATAAAATACAACGACTAAAAACTCTATTGATGGGTGATAGAGAATCGGCAGTAAATGGTGAGCCAATAGAAGATGCATTTCTTGATGTATCCAACTATGGTATCATGGCAACTATTGTTAAGAACGGTAAATGGGGAAAGTAAGTTATAGTCAATTGTCTATGTGGACTCAATGCCCACATAGATGGAAACTAAATTATATAGACGGCCTTAGTACATTTACTGATAACATCTATACTTTATTTGGGACATCTGTGCATGAAACTATACAGGCATATCTTGTGTGTTATTATGGTAAGACTATTAAAGAAGCAGATTCATTACCTATGTATGATATTTTACAATATAGAATGGAAACTAATTATAAAGATGCAGTAGAGAAGTCTGAAGAGGAGTTAGATATTACTTTAGGTGATATGAAATCTTTTTATAAAGATGGTTGTGATATTATAAATGAGTTTATAAAACACAAATCAAGTTATTTTCCAAAAAGAAATACAGAGCTGGTGGGTATTGAGATTGGATTGAATGAAGGGCTTGATAAAAATATTGAGTTTAGAGGTTATATGGATGTGGTGATTCATAATAAGAGTACTGGTCGTATAAAAATTATAGATATTAAGACTTCTACAATGGGATGGAATAAATATATGAAAGCAGATAAAAGGAAAACCAATCAGTTATTATTATATAAATATTTTTTCTCTAAAAGTATGGAAATTCCCATAGATAAAATTGATATTGAATATTTAATATTGAAGCGAAAATTATATGAGAATTTTGATTATCCTCAAAAACGAGTACAAACATTTTCACCAGCAAGTGGGAAACCAAGTATAAATAAAGTTATCAATAATCTAAATGAATTTCTTTCAGATAGCTTTGATGATAAGGGTAATCATATCAATAAAAATTACAAAAAAATAGTATCTCAAAAAAATTGTAAATGGTGTGAATTTAAAAATTTACCACAACATTGTGATAGGAAACAATAATGACAGGATATGTAAACAGTACTATAAGAATAAAATTATCTGATTTTTTGGGTAAACCATTTGAAGAACAAGTTTATGAGAAATTATCACATCTTGGTTCGGTAGGTTCTCATCCGTTTCCAATTTATTTTTGGTATGATGGAGAAAAAGATAAAATAGATCCTGTGGTATTCAAAGAATTTATTAATAAATGGGAATCGTTAGAGCATGTGAGTTATAAAACTTTAATTAGAACAAGCTTTTTTGATAATTTTAATGAATTTATATGGTGGGATATTAGACCATATGGTATGGAGAGACCAAAATGGGTACGATGTAGTTATGAATATTCAAATCCGAATGATATATTAGATGGTATAGATAAATTATTATCTTTTTATAAGTTCGTTACAAATCAACAGGAGAAAAAACAAAAACGAAATGACGATGAAAGTAGCAATTATAGGGTCAAGAAGTTACACTAATTCACGCAAAATTAAAGATTTTGTGTATCAATTAAAAGAAAAGTATAAAGAAGAATTAGAAATAGTTAGCGGTGGACAAAAGGATGGTTCTGATGGGTATGCTAAGAAATATGCATTAGAATTTGATATAAAGTATAGTGAATTTCCACCACAACACTATCCACATAATATGCATTGTGTTAGGCCAAATTATGATTATGGAAAACCTTATTATGTGTCAAACTATTTCAAAAGAAACAAACAAGTTGCAGAGTATTCGGATAGAGTAGTTGCATTTGTTACAAATCCAAATAAAATAACGAGTGGAACTTTATCCACTTTACAATATGCAGAAAAAATGAATAAAAAATCAATTATTATTGATTGAATATATATTTATATATGTATATAATGGAGTTACAATATGAACGAGGTTAAATTAACTTCGGTAAAAGTTATCACAGAACTATATAAAAAATTCAAGAATAAAACTATTGACGATGAATTTTCGTTACAAAAATTAGTAAATAGAAGTTTGAATATGTTTGTGTATGACGAGAAGTTTAAAAATAGTGTTTTGAAATATAAAGATTTACACCAAAGTGGTAGTAAATTTTAATTAAATTAAAAAATAAAGGTTTTATTTTATGGCGGGTCTAAAATTACCGAAGCTAAAATCAATAAGTGATATTAGAAAAAAGAAAAAGATATTACTATTATCAGATGACTTAAGAATGTCAAGTGGAGTCGGTACAATGTCGAGAGAATTTGTAATCGGAACAATTGATAAATATGATTGGGTTCAAGTGGCGGGAGCCATTGACCATCCCGAAAAGGGTAAAGTGGTTGATATGAACAAATCAGTTAGAGAAGAAACAGGAATAAAAGATGCAAATTTGAAAATATATCCAGTAAGTGGATATGGAGATCCTGATCTTCTTAGATATTTGATTCAAACAGAAAGACCTGATGCTATCCTACACTATACTGATCCAAGATTTTGGAGATGGTTATATGATATGGAACATGAAATCAGACAATATATTCCAATATATTATTATAATATATGGGATGATTTACCTTATCCGAGATGGAATGAGCCGTTTTACGAAACTTGTGATTTGATTATGAGTATATCTAAACAAACGGTAAATATAGTAAATAAAGTTTGTAGAAATAAACCCAGAACGGATTGGGATTCTACATATAATCCTCATGGAATTAATGAAAAAGATTTTTATCCAATTACTGATGAAAAAGAACGATTGGAAATGAATAAATTTAGAAATGATATTTTCAAAGGTAAACCAATTGAGTTTTCATTATTATATGTGAATAGAAATATTCGTAGAAAAATGCCAGGTGATTGTGTATTGGCATTTAAACGATTTTGGGATACTTTACCAGAGGATAAAAAAGATAAGGTCGGTTATATAATGCATACTACGGCTAAAGATGAACATGGAACTGATTTACCTGCAGTTATAGAGGAGTTGGCTCCTGAATGTAATATAGTGTTTAGTACAGGAAAACTTGATAATAAACAAATGAATTTTCTTTATAACATATCAGATGTAACAATGAATATTGCATCGAATGAGGGATTTGGATTAGGTACTTGTGAATCATTGATGAGTGGAACACCAATAATTGTAAATGTTACTGGTGGAATGCAAGACCAATGTGGATTCAAACTTGATGATAAATTTTTAACTTATAAAGATTATTTTGAAGTAGAATCATTACATAATTGGAAAGATTGGGAAAATAATCCACGTTTAACACACGGTGAATGGGTAAAACCTGTTTGGCCAAAGACACGAGCACTAATGGGTTCAATACCAACACCATATATCTTTGATGATAGATGTGATTGGCAAGATGCTGGAGATGCAATTCAATATTGGTATGAACAGGGTAAAGAGAAACGAGATGAGTGTGGGTTGAAGGGTCATGAATGGGTTTGTAGTGATGAAGCAATGATGAGTGTTCGATGGATGAGTAAGAATTTTATTGACCAAATGGAAACTGCCTGGGAAAAATGGACACCAAGAAAAAGATTTAGTATCTATAAAGTATGAGGAATATATGAGTAAACCATTAGTATTAGTTACAGCACCAATAACTACAAGAAGTGGGTATGGAAATCATGCCAGAGATATTGTTAGAGCTTTAATTGAATTGGATAAGTATGATATAAAAATAAATGCATGTAAGTGGGGAAGTACACCTATGAATGCACTTGAAGATAATAATATACACCATCAGAAAATAAAAAGTAGAATTCTACCAGATAATAAACTTGATAGACAGCCAGATTTACATTTTCATATTGTTATTCCAAATGAATTTCAACCTATTGCAAAAAAGAATATTGGAATTACGGCAGGAATAGAAACTACCGTACCTGTTCCGGCATGGCTTGACGGTATGAATAGAATGGATTTAAATATAGTGACTTCAGAATTTACAAAAAGTGTTTTTAAAAATGCTGAGTTTACTAAAAAAGATAATAGGGCTGGTACAGAAGAAGCACTTAAAGTTAGAAAACCAATGGAAACTTTATTTGAAGGGTTTGAAGATATCTATAAAACAACTACAGAATTTGATGATTCAATAAAGGGTATTTTTGATGAGGTAGAAGAAGATTTTGGTTTTCTTTATACAGGACATTGGTTACAAGGTGGTTTGGGTAAAGATAGAAAAGATACTGGTATGTTGGTAAAGGTTTTTTGTGAAACATTTAAAGATAAACGTAATCAACCAGCACTTTTATTGAAAACGAGTGGAGCTGGATTTTCAATCATAGATAGAAATGAGATTCTTGATAAAATAAAGCGGATTAAAAAATCAATTACAGGGAAGAACTTACCTAATGTGTATTTAATTCACGGAGATTTTACAGATGAACAAATGAATCAACTATATAATCATCCTAAAGTAAAGGCTCATATTACATTTACACACGGAGAGGGATTTGGTAGACCGTTATTAGAGGCAGCTCAGAGTGGTAAACCTGTAATTGCTCCTAATTGGAGTGGTCAGATAGATTTTTTACATGGTAGTTATTGTACTTTAATACCTGGTTCTATGACTAAAGTTCCTAAAGATTCTTTTCCAAAAGATTTGGTTTTTGAAGAATCTCAATGGTTTACTGTAAATTATCAAATTGGATCTCAAATTATGAAAGATGTTTTTCAAAATTATAAAAAATATCTTAAAAAAGCACACCAATTAAAGATTTATACTCAGTCCTTTACTTTTGAAAAAATGAAAGAGCGGTTGGATGAATTAGTTACACCTTTATTAGAGTCTGTTCCAACAGAAGTAAAGTTGAAAATACCTAAATTAAAAAAGATACAGAAAGTTGAAAAAAGTACTTTAAAATTACCATCTCTCAAGAAGAAGAAAAAATAATTAAAATATTTATTATAGAGAAAAATTATGGAAAAAAAAATAACTTGCCCAATATGTTTTAGTGATGAACAATGTTTCGAAGAACAACAAAAAGATTGGTCTTCATATATGTGTTTCAATTGTGGATTCACTTCAAATTCTATGTATAAACCCGATTCAGAAGAATTAAAAAAGGCATCTAAAGGGGCTACACAATTAATGATGGATATAAGTTTTTATGATACTGATAGAGAAGTAACTTGGTTTCCTTCAATCGTAAATATGGGAGAATTAGGAATAATTTATCCAGAGGGAACTAAAAATAATTGGGTATATAAACTTGCTACACCCCGAAACCTTACTTCAGAGGAGAAAAAAGATTCTAAATATGAAGGTCATACTCAAATTTTAGATGTAGAATCTGCAACTGAATTTGGTCAATATGAATTTGTAGATGCTTTGAAAAAAATGGGAGTGGTTCAGGAAGTCTAATGAAAAATACATCTTGGAATAGAATTTTACCTGGAGATATAATAAATTTTATCTATAAATCTAAGAATAGTCCGAAAGCTATAAAACGGTGGGTTATTTGTATGGATCCAAAATATACTTATCGTAAGAAAGATGGAAAGATGGCTTTTTATTTCGTTGGAATTCAAATAGACCAACAGGGAAAAAGAAGAACTCCTCAGCCAGTTATAAAGGAAATGATACAGTTATTGGGTGGTGTGGCTAGAAAAGAATCAGGTGGAAGGCAAATAAATGTAGAGGGTGTTTCTGAAGATCCAGTTCCAAGAGCTGTATCTCCTGGTGAATTTTCTAAAATGTATGGTAGATTGAAACGAATATTTAAAAGACAAAGTGTTTTTAGAACATATAATTTACGAGAATGTAAAAAGAAAAGGGTTTTTTTAGAAGATAAGTATGATTTTATACCTAAAGAAAATATTAAACAATTTGTACAAGAAATAAAACTTGATGACGAGGTAGTAATTGATGAGTAATTTTAATAAGAGGAAAGCGGGCGAAGGGCCAGGAGATTCTACTACAAAAATTAGAAAGTTGTCAATGGAATATTTAAAACAACAGGGAATTACAGTTCCAATTTCTAATGAATTTGATTTTCAGAAAATTCAGTTTAAATATAAAATGAATCCAGAATTAGATAAACTTTTAGGAGATAATAGTTGGTTAAAAAAGAATCCAAATATGGGATATTATCATGATTTAGCAGATGATGTGTTTGTAGATGAATTATTTAACGGTAAAGAAAATGGTTATTTTGTTGAGGTAGGTGGTCTTGATGGAATTTCAAATTCTACCTCATATTTTTTTGAAAAATGTAGAAACTGGGATGGAATAGTTGTTGAACCAAATCCATTTTGGGATTATTATCTCGAAGGTAATAGAAAAACTTATTCACAAAAGGCCATACTGAATCGTACAGCAAAAATGGACTTTTTATGTAGAAAAGATCCAACATTTTCTACATTAGCAGATTTTGAGGATGTTGGGGATAATAAATTCTACCCATCAGCGAAAACTAAAAAGATAGATGTATGTAGTCTTACCGAATTATTAGATGAATATAATGCACCGAAAGTAGTTGATTATATATCTTTAGATGTTGAAGGAGCAGAATTAGTAATATTACATCAGTTTTTTAAGGATAATAAATATGAGGTTAAGGTGATATCAGTAGAACATACTCATTACGATAAACTTTTACAAGTACTATCCAATACAGATATGGTACATATTGAAAACTATTATCAAAAAGTTCTTAGGTTAGATAAAAATGGATTTATAACTATAAATACAGATAATCCAACTATTGAAATAGATAACATAAAAGGCGATAGTATAGTACATTATGAACATTTTTTTATTAACAAAAAATATTTTAAATTAGCCGAGATATAAATGAAAATTAGTTATGGTGTAACTGTTTGTAATGAAGAAACAGAAATACAACAATTAGTTACATTTTTATTAAAACATAAAGAGTTACAAGACGAAATAGTAATCACATTTGATTCTAAAAATGGTTCTAAAGGAGTTGAAGAATATTTGAGAACACATTCAGTAAATGGTGAGTTTAATTGGCACCCATTTGAGTTTGAGGGTAATTTCTCAGACCTAAAAAATCATACTAAGAAAATGAGTAGTGGTGATTATATTTTTCATTTAGATGCTGATGAAATCCCACATGAAACATTAATGGAACAAATACATACTATATTGGAAATGAATGAAGTAGATTTGATTTGGTTACCCAGAATAAATACAGTAGAAGGGCTCTCGCAAGACCATATAAATAAATGGGGATGGAAAGTTACAGAAAAAGGATGGGTGAATTTTCCAGATTATCAATCAAGAGTATTTCGTAATGATGAAAAAATAAAATGGGAACGTAAAGTTCACGAACAAATTACTGGTTGTAAAACATATTCACATCTACCACCACACGAAGAATTGTCGTTATATCATCATAAAACAATAGATAAACAAGAACAACAAAATGAGTTATATTCAACATTATGATAAAAATAAAAATACATAATCCACACGTAGATAGAAATGAACCAACATTTAGGGTGATGATGGGTTGTGTTGATTTATTAAAAACATACAGTATAGAGATAACAGATTCAGATGATTATGATTATTTGTTTGTTGGGATGCATGATTTTATAAATAAAAAATTACCACTTCAAGATAGTATTGATTGGGGATTAGAAAATTTACATAAAATTACAGATAGTGGGGATTATTTTTTATTTGATGGTTCAGATTCAACTTCATTGATGGGATCGGTTGAGGTATTAGAGCAAAGTAATGCAGTTTATTTATTTAAAAATCAGTTACTAAAACGAAAAGAATATAAAAAACCAAGTTATTTTGGTAGGTGGTTTTGGGGAAGTGATAAAACTTTTAATTTAAGTTATGATATAAAAGATAAGGATTGGGATAGAATAAAATTAAGTGGATGGAATCTTGGTCATTTAAATCCTCAAATGAAAGAACAAATACCACCTATAAATCCAGTCAAACCTCACGATGTATGTGCAATATATCAAGGTGAACATAAAGAAAATTATGAACATAATATGAGAAATGATTTACCTTATACGGAACATAGAGTAGGAGCATGGAAAAATTTGAGTGATAAGTATATATCTAAAAAAGATAAACTTCCACGAGAAGAATACGTTGAATATTTATATGATTCAAAAGTTTGTATCTCACCATTCGGAATGGGTGAAGTTTGTTTTAGAGATTTTGAAAGTATTAATGTAGGTACAATTATTATTAAACCTAATATGGATATAGTAATGACCAATCCAAACATATATATAGATAAAGAAACTTATTTTGCAGTGAATTATGATTGGTCAAATTTAAATGAAGTTATAGATGAAGTACTATCTGATTTTGATAGATTAAATAGTGAAATAACGGATAATGCTAGAAGAAAATTTGTTAGTGAGTATCAATATGAAGATTATTGTTTTTATCTTTATAACATTTTTTCAGACATGAGTAACATAACGATAGGAGAATCTAAATATGGTTGATATTGAAAATGTAGAACGAAAATTTATAAATATGATAGAATCAAATGAATTTAAAAAATTACAAGAATATTTTAATGATTCTACAAATATATTTTATTTTGGACACGGTGGTAATATGGCAATTGCAGACCATGCTGCTATAGATGCTTCACGATTAACAGATAAGAATATTATTGCTCCAGGTAGTGGAGTATTAACTACTTCTATTATATCTGATAATAGTTTTACTACTTGGTTAGAGAAGTGGTTAGAGATAAGAATAAGAGGATTAGATAAAACTAAATGTTTAGTAGTTGGATTTTCTTGTTCATCAACAGGAACTTCTTCGGATTGTATTGTTAATGCTTTGAATTGGTCAGTTGAACATGGAATGAAAGCTTCGTTATTTACAGCACAACCTAAAACTGGATTAAATAAAAGTATTATTCCAATAACTCAACATTGTACTTATTATCATACATCAGAGTTTTTGTCATTGATGGCAACTTATCAGTTGATTCATGAGAGTGGATTTCCTTGTCCAAGTATAGCTAAGAAGGCACAACTTCGTAGATTTGAAACTCTTGGTATTGATAAAGGTGCTCTTCCAGGTGGGGCAGGTGATGTAGAATCAGAGGCTCCTGTATTGAATCAAAATGTACCACCAGGATTTGAAAGTGAATTACAGAATATAGCTGTAGATTTTGATGGAGTGATTCATAATTTTGATAA
>Ga0315336_1006048_pt1 | contig 12707 bp, 14 predicted proteins | sample ASW5metaG_FD_204512 | JGI IMG/M metagenome (GOLD analysis project Ga0315336, IMG submission 204512) | Ammonia-oxidizing marine archaeal communities from Monterey Bay, California, United States - ASW #5 | ecosystem: Environmental > Aquatic > Marine > Intertidal zone | place: USA: California...
AAAACTACCTATAAAATATATCAAGGCATTAGAATATTCACTTTGATAATAAATAAATAATATTGTTAAAGGCACAAAGCCTTTGAGAATATCTAAGATAAGCACTAGTAAAGCTAAACTTTTTTTACCTGTCCTTAGAACATTTGTAGCCCCAACATTTCCAGAACCTACTTTTCTGATATCTCCATAACCAAATATAATTGTTAAAATGTATGCAAAAGGAATGGATCCGATTAAATAAGATAAAATAAATAAAAAAATAAAATTAAATTCCATATAAATCTTTATTATTAATAAGTATCTCAAGACAAGCCATACGTATAGCGACACCCATAGAAACTTGTTCTTGAATTAAGCTTCGAGTTATGTCATCAGCAAGTTTAGAGTCAATTTCAACGCCTCTATTCATTGGTCCTGGATGCATAACAAATGCATTTTTTTTTGCGTAAGCTAATTTTTCATAATTTAGCCCAAATTTATTAAAATATTCTTTTTCATTCTGTATGATTTTACCGACTATTCTTTCTTTTTGAATTCTTAACATCATTACAATGTCGCAATTTTTTAAACCTTCTTTCATATTAGTAAATACTTTTACATTTAATTTATTAATATCATTAGGAATCAGTTTTTTCGGTCCAATTACATTAATTTTTGAACCAAGTTTCTGCAAAATTTCAATGTTAGATCTTGCAACACGACTATGAATAATATCTCCACAAATAGCAATTTTTAAATCTTTAAAAGAACCAAACTTTTTTTTAATTGTTAAAGCATCTAATAGAGCTTGTGTAGGATGTTCATGACTTCCGTCTCCAGCATTAATAACACAAGCATTAACTATATTAGAAATTTTTTCACTTATTCCTTCTTCAGGATGGCGTACTATAAGAATGTCAGGATTCATAGAGCTGATTGTCGTCATTGTATCTAATAATGTTTCTCCTTTATTTATAGAGCTATCTTTTAAGGCAACATTTATTAAATCTGCCCCCAACCTTTTTGCAGCTACTTCAAAACTTGTTCGAGTTCTTGTGGAATCTTCAAAAAATAAATTAAAAATTGTTTTTCCTTTAAGAATTTTTGATTTTTTAACCTTTTGCTTATTAAATTGTATATATTTATCAGATTCATTTAATAAACATTCTATTTCTTCTTTGTTTAAATCTTTTGAATTAATTAAATGAATTTTTTTAAAGGGATAATTTTTTTTAATATTTATATCATTTAAATTATCTAAACTTAAAAATTCATATTTAATAGCTGCTATTTTTTTAGCTTCATTTAATATTGTTGTACCAGAGGATATGCGTAATGCTTTTTTGTAAGGAAGTTTTATCTTAATCTGCCAAATTTTAGAGTTTTCTCTTTTGTATAATTGAAGTTGATTATTTTTAATTAATATATTTTTCATATGTGTAAATTATGTGTAAATTATGTGTAAATTATGTGTAAATAAATTACAAGTAATTAATAATTATTTTTAGCATTATCAAGAAACCCTTGCAAAATATATGCAGCTGCTTGTTGATCTATTTTCTTTTTGATTTTCGAGACAGATTGTAAATCTTTTCTAAATTCTTTAAATATAATATCTGAGGAAAATCGTTCATCATATAATTTAACTTTTATTTTACTTTTTAATTTTATATCTTTTATAAATCTTCTAATTTTTTTTGTTCTATGATTTTCTTCACCATTTAAGCTTAATGGTAACCCAATCACTAATCCTCCGACATTATATTCATTAATAATATCTAATAGTATATCTATATCTTTAATAATTCCTTTTCTTTGAATTGTTTTAATAGGTGAAGCTATTGTATGTGATTTATCACTAACGGCTATTCCAATAGTTTTATCACCAAAATCTAGACCTAAAAGAGTTTGTGATGTATTAAGCTTTTCAATAAAATTTTTAGGTTTACTCATAAAGGTATATAAATTGAAGATTGATAAAAATACAACACTTAAAATAGCTAAACTTTCACGTATAAAAATTGATGAAAGTGAGATTGATGAATTATCGTCTCAATTAAGCTCAATAGTAGATTGGGTTGAACAATTAAATGAAGTTAATACGGATACTGTTGAACCTCTTTCTAATGTAAGTATGGCAAAATTACCTTTAAGAAAAGATATTGAAAACCTAAAAGATAATTCAGAAGAAGTTTTATCTAATGCTCCTGATAAATTAGAGAAATATTTTGCTGTTCCCAAGGTTGTAGAGTAAATGGAATTCACAACGATTAAAGAAACTTCTGAGCAATTAAAAAATAAAAAAATTTCAATCAAAGAATTAAGTGAAATTTTTATAGATAGAATTAATAATAATTTGAATTTAAATGCATTCATATATTTTAATAAAGAAAATATTCATCATCAAATAACTTCGCATTTTGATAAGAAAAGTTTACTTAATGGAATTCCTCTTGCGATAAAGGATCTTTTCTGTACAAAATCTATGCCAACAACAGCTGGTTCTAAAATCTTAAAAGATTTCCAACCTCCTTATGAATCTTTTGTAACTCACAAACTTTTAAATGAAGGTGCGATATTTCTTGGAAAGACAAATTGTGATGAATTTGCAATGGGTTCTTCAAATACAACAAGTTATTTTGGAAGTGTGGTTAATCCATTATCCTTAAAGAATAAGCCCTTAGTTCCAGGTGGTTCATCTGGTGGTTCAGCTGCAGCTGTAGCAGCAAACTTATGTCTTGGAGCAACTGGAACAGATACTGGAGGTTCTATTAGACAACCTGCAAGTTTTTGTGGCGTTGTCGGCATTAAACCAACTTATGGACTTTGTTCTAGATGGGGAATAGTTGCTTTTGCCTCTAGTCTTGATCAAGCAGGAATATTTACTAATAATGTTAATGATTCAGCAATTCTTATGCAAGCTATTGCAGGTCATGATAGTCATGATAGCACTAGTGCTAATATAAAAATACCTAATTACTTTGAATCAATCAACGCTGATTTATCAGGTAAAACAGTGGGCATACCTTCTGAATATCATGTGCCAGGAATTCCTGAAGAAATCAATGTAGTATGGGAAAAAGCAATAAAAGTATTAGAGAGAGGCGGTGTAAAAATTAAAAATATATCTCTGCCCCATACTAAGTATGCTTTACCTGCTTATTATATAATTGCACCTGCTGAAGCTTCATCAAATTTAGCTCGTTATGATGGAGTAAAATATGGCTTAAGATCTAAGAATAATACTTCATTAGATGAAATGTATGAAATGACTAGGAGCGAAGGTTTTGGTAAAGAAGTTAAAAGAAGGGTACTAATAGGAACTTATGTTTTATCTGCTGGATACTATGATGCTTATTATTTAAAAGCCCAAAAAGTCAGAACACTTATTGCAAATGATTTTATGAATGCATATAAAGACTGTGATTTTATCCTCACTCCTACAACTCCAAGTGCTGCTTTTCCTATTGGGGATAAAGAAGATGATCCTATAAAAATGTATTTAAATGATGTCTTTACAGTTCCAGCATCTCTTGCAGGAATACCAGGTATTTCTATTCCTTTTGGAAAATCTCAACAAGGTTTGCCTTTAGGAATCCAGTTATTGTGTAAACATTTTGATGAACAAACTCTTTTTAATGCCGCATCATACTTAGAAAAAAATTATGAATAATTTAATTCAAGGGAAAACATCAGATTGGGAAACTGTAATTGGCTTAGAAATTCATGCTCAGGTAAAGTCTAATTCAAAATTATTTAGTTCATCATCCACAAAGTTTGGAGGGAGTCCCAATAGTCAAGTATCATTAGTTGATGCAGCGATGCCTGGAATGCTTCCAGTGATAAACGAATACTGCATTAAACAAGCAATTAAAACTGGATTAGGTTTAGAGGCAAAAATTAATTCTTATTCTGTGTTTGATAGAAAGAATTATTTTTACGCAGATTTGCCTCAAGGGTATCAGATTAGTCAATACAAAAATCCAATTGTAGGTGAAGGAAAAGTAACAATCGATTTTAAAGACGGTAAATCAAAAGATATTCGTATTATTAGATTACATTTAGAACAAGATGCTGGAAAAAGTATCCATGATCAAAACCCAACCAAAACATACGTTGATCTCAATCGATCAGGGGTGGCATTAATGGAAATTGTAAGTGAGCCAGATATTCGTAGTGCTGAAGAAGCTGGTTTATATATAAATAAAATTAGAACAATATTAAAATACTTAGATACTTGTGATGGAAATATGCAAGAGGGATCACTTAGGGCAGATGTAAATATTTCTGTGCGAAAACCTGGTGATGATTATGGAACTAGATGTGAAATTAAAAATTTAAATTCAATTAAATTTATTAAACAATCGATTGAATATGAGGCAAAAAGGCAAATAAATTTAATTGAAGAAGGTGGAATAATTGAACAAAATACATTGCTATTTGATGCTCAAACAGGAAAAACAAAACCTATGAGAAGTAAAGAAGAGGCACATGATTATAGATATTTCCCAGACCCTGACTTACTTCCTTTAAATTTAGAAAAAAGTTTTATTGAAAATATAAGAAAAGAAATCCCCGAATTGCCTGATGAAAGAAAAAAAAAATATATAAAAGCATTAAAATTATCAAGTTATGATTCTTCTATTTTAACCTCAGATAAGGATGTTAGTAATTATTTTGATTTAGTTTTAAAAACTCATAAAGAGTTAAAAGATTCAGCAAAGTTAGTAACTAATTGGATTACTTCCGAATTATTTTCAAAATTAAAAAAAAATGAAATTACAATTTTAAAATCTCCAATTTCAGCAGATTATCTGGGTCAATTAGTTATATTGATAATTACTGATAAAATTTCTGGTAAAATTGCAAAAGATGTTTTTGAAGAGATGTTTATTACTAAGAAATCTCCTAATAATATAGTCAAAGAAAAAGGTCTTGCTCAAGTTACTAATACTAATAAAATAAAAGATATAGTTGATCAAGTTTTAGATCTTAACAAAGAAAAGGTGAGAGATTATAAGTCAGGTAAAACAAAACTTTTAGGTTTTTTTGTTGGACAAGCGATGAAGTTAAGCAAAGGAAAAGCAAACCCTAAATTACTAAATCAAATATTAATTAACAAATTAAACAAATAATTTCTTAAAATAAAAAACTAATGCAAATAAATTATTGATAGCAAGATACAATAAAGTTAAAAAAATAATAATAAAACTACCTCTATATTTTTCAGCTGAGCGCCAAATACCTACTGTTACGAATGTTGTAGTAAATATAATCAAAAATTTTGAAATAATAGTTACTTTTGTATAATCTAATACATCAAATCTAATATTATTAATTATTATTAAGCTATATATGTCTTTATTATTAAAAAAATTTGTTTCTAAAATAGGCAAAAAATATAATATTATCAATCCATGAAGTAATCCTATTAACCAAAATGATTTCCATAAAGATACTTCTCCATGCCAGAAATTGTATATCAGTTTTTTCATTACTTTTTGCTTAATATATTATAAATTATATAACTGAACAATATTTGTAGATTATTATTATAGTTATTATTTTAATACTGTATCTTTAAAGTATTTCCTTTGGACATAATCTTTTAAAAAGATTATAAAAATTAATAATTATCTATGAAATTTAATAGGAGAGATGGGTGAGTGGCTTAAACCAGCAGTTTGCTAAATTGCCGAAGGAAGTAATTCCTTCCGTGGGTTCGAATCCCACTCTCTCCGCCAACATTTTTTTTTATGTTTAAAGGTAGTATACCGGCACTAATCACACCTTTTAAAAATGGTGACGTAGATTACTCATCATTTAATAAGATTATTGAATGGTCGTTATCTCAAGGATCGCACGGATTTGTTCCTTGTGGAACAACTGGAGAATCGCCTACACTCAGTCATGATGAACACAAAAAGGTAGTTGATGAATGTATACGAATAGTAAACAAAAGAGTCCCTGTAATTGCAGGAACGGGTTCTAATAATACTATTGAAGCCATTGAATTTACTAACCATGCAGAAAATGCTGGAGCTGATGCAGCATTAGTCGTCACACCTTATTATAATAAACCTACTCAAGAGGGTCTTTATCAACATTTTAAAAAAATCGCTGATTCAACTACATTGCCTATAATAATTTATAATATTCCAGGTCGTTCAATTGTAGATATGTCAATTGAAACTATGAGTAAACTTTCAAATCTTGAAAACATTATAGGTGTAAAAGATGCTACAAATGATTTGTTTAGACCTTTATTAACACAAACTAAAATAAAGAAAGATTTTTGTTATTTATCTGGCGAAGATGCCACTGCTCTGGCTTTTCTAGCACAAGGCGGACATGGATGCATATCAGTAACTGCAAATATTGCTCCAAAACTTTGCTCACAACTTCATAATTATTGGAATGATCAGAATATTTATAAAGTTCAAGAGATTAACATACGATTAGCTAAATTACATTATGCGTTATTTATAGAGTCAAGTCCAGGACCCGTTAAATATGCAGCAGAATTATTAAATCTTTGTAGCTCTGAAACACGAATGCCTTTAGTGCCCATTCAAGAAACTACAAAAAAAATAGTCAAAGATTGTCTTGTTGAGATAGGATTACTCTAAATTCTTATGCAAATTATTGCAGCTAACAAAAAAGCAAATCATGATTATTTGATAAATGATAAATTTGAAGCAGGTTTAGTATTAACAGGTTCCGAGGTTAAATCATTGAGAAACAATACAGGCTCCATTAAAGAATCCTTTATTATTGAAAAAGATGGAGAGCTATGGTTAACAAATTGCTTTATTAAAAGATATTCATCATCAAATGATCATAGTTCTGACACAACTAGGAGAAGAAAGATTTTAGTAAATAAAAAAGAATTAAACAAAATTATTGGAGCTTCAAGGAGAGATGGCATGACCATTGTTCCCATAACTCTTTATTTTAATGAAAAAGGTATTGCTAAATTAACAATTGCTTTGGCAAAAGGTAAGAAAAAACATGATAAAAGAGAGTCTATCAAAGAAAAAGAATGGGGAATAAAAAAACAAAGAATTATAAAAAACCTATAAATATAGTAATATTTCAATTTACTTTTATTATCTTAATAATTATAAGCCCACATGGCTAGAATTACGGTAGAAGATTGTATCGATAAGTTTCCCAGTAGGTTTGAATTAGTCTTGGTAGCATCTCAGCGTGCAAGAAAACTTCATTCTGGAGATACTCCAACAGTTGAAAAAGACAATGATAAAAATACTGTTATAGCTCTAAGAGAAATTGCTGATACTGCTATCACTGTTGATTCAATGAAAGAAAATCTTATTCAGGAATATCAAACAGTAACAATCAATGATGAAGAAGAGGAAAATCTGGAGATAGAATCTCAATATAATCATAAAGAAGAAGAAAACTATAATATAGAAAATGAAACTTTAAATTCAGGTATTGAAGCTGAAGAAGAAATGAAAAGCTTAATTTCATCTGAGGACGAAGAAATTGAACAGCAATATCAAATTAACGACACTGTAAACGAAACTAATTCACAAGTTGCTGACGAAATGAAAGAAGATACTGAAACTTTATAATATATTACCAAATATCTTATTTTATTTTTTTAAAACTTAAATTTCTTTTATGGAAAATCATAAAATAAAAGAATTAATCAATTTGACAAAAAAATATATTTCGGACAAAGAAATATATACTATTGGCAAAGCAATAGAGTTTAGTAGTAAAGCACATAATAATCAAACACGACAATCTGGAGAACCTTTTATTAATCATCCAATAGAAGTAGCTAAAATATTGGCATCCATAAAACTAGATACCTCATCCATTATAAGTGGTTTATTGCATGACACTATTGAAGATACTGAGATAACTTTGCATGAAATTAAAAATTTTTTTGGGAATGAGGTGTCTGACTTAGTAGAAGGCTTAACCAAAATAAATAAATATTCTCTAATTATAAATAATCTTAAATTTGGAGAAAATTATAGGAAATTATTATTAGCAGCTACCAAAGATTTAAGGGTAATATTAATTAAATTAGCAGACAGGCTACACAATATGAAAACTCTATATTTTTTAGACGATAATCATAAACAAATTAGAATAGCTCTTGAAACTTTGGAAGTTTATGCCCCTTTGGCGCAGCGCTTAGGTATGCGTGACTGGCAAGATCAACTAGAAGACCTATCATTTACATTTATTAATCCTGAGGCTAGAAAATCAATTTTAGAAAGATTAGAGTATTTGAATTCAAAAGATATTAATATCATTGATGAAATCAGATATGATTTAAAAAAAATCTTTATAGAAGAGAACACGGACTGCACTATTGTTGGAAGAATAAAATCACCTTATTCTATTTGGAACAAAATAAAAAGTAAGGACATTTCATTCGAACAACTTTCAGATATTATGGCTTTTAGAGTAATCACAAATTCTAGTAGAGAATGTTATCGTTTGTTAGGAGTTACTCATAGAAAATTTACTTGTATTCAAGGCAGATTTAAAGATTTTATTTCATCTCCTAAAAATAATGGATATAGGGCTTTACATACTTCAGTTATTGGACCGCAAAATAAAAAAATAGAAATTCAATTTAGGTCAAAAGTTATGGACCAGATAGCAGAATTTGGAGTTGCATCCCATTGGAAATACAAGGATCCTAAAAAAATTAAAGCAAATGATACAAAGGAATATAAATGGATGTATGAATTACTTGATTTAATGAATCAATCAAATAGCCAAGATGAGTTAATTGAAAATTCTAAAATTAAATTATTTCAAGATAGTATTTATGTTTTTAGTCCTAAAGGAGATGTAATCGAATTACCTAAAAATTCTACACCTGTAGATTTTGCATATTCAATTCATTCAGAAATAGGGGACAAATGTGTAGCTTCAAAAATTAATGGAAAATTACAGCCATTAAAATCAATATTAAAAAATGGTGATCAAGTAGAAATATTAACATCTAATGAATCACAACCATCACCTTTATGGGAAAGATTTGTTGCTACATCAAAAGTTAAGTCTCAAATAAGAAAATTTATGCGTTCAAAAAAAAGGGAAGAACATATAATATTCGGCAAAGAAATTTTAATTAATGCTTTTAAAAAAGAAGGTATTGAATTTTCAATTAAGGCTTTAGATAAAGTTTTAGAAAAGTTTAATTGTAAGAAATCAGAAGATATTTTTGAGTTAGTTGGATCAGGTACAATTACTTCTGCCAATGTATTAAAGACAATTTTTCCTGAACTAAAAATTAGTTTTTCAAAAAATATCAATTTATCTTCTGGCTCACCTATTAAATTAAAAGGGTTAACAGCAGGAATGTCATATCATTTAGCAGGATGTTGTTCTCCTATTCTGGGAGATAATATAGTTGGGATTGTAACAGCAGGCATTGGAGTTTCAGTACACACTGTTGACTGTGAAACTTTAACATCTTATTCTGATAGTCCAGAAAGATGGTTAGATATTTCATGGGAAAAAAATAATAATTCCACACAATATTCTATAGCTAGAATTAAAGTAGTTTTGCAAAATAAAGCGGGTAGTTTAGGCAAAGTGACAACAATCATAGCTAAAAATAATGGCAATATTTCAAATATAAATTTTTCTACAAGAAAAAAAGATTTTTTTGAAATAATAATTGATATTGAGGTTAGAGATACTAATCATTTAAATAATATAATAGCAGCGTTAAGACTTATTAAAGAAATATCATCGTTAAATCGAATTAAAGGATAAAAAATGATTATTGGCTTAGGAACAGATATTATTGATAATAGACGAATAAAAAAAATACTTAATAAATTTGGAGATAAATTTAAAAAAAGATGTTTTTCAATCAATGAAATTAAAAGATCAGAGAAGAAAAATAATTTTGTTAGTTCATTTGCCAAAAGATATGCAGCTAAAGAAGCATGTGCAAAGGCTTTAGGGACTGGTTTAGCCAGAGGAGTATTTTGGAAAGATATTGAGGTTACAAATAATTTATATGGTAAGCCCCTTATAAAATTACATAAAAAGTCTATAACTAGATTAAAAAATCTTTCTACCAAAGAATGCAGTATAGAGGTTTCTTTAAGTGATGAAATAAATTATTCAATTGCTACTGTTATTATATTTGAAAAATGAAAAAAAAGAATAATTTTAAAGGAAATATAAAATCAATATTTTTTGCAATACTGATAGCTTTAATAATACGATCTTTTATTGTAGAACCTTTTAATATTCCTTCAGGTTCTATGAAGCCGAATTTATTAGTAGGAGATTTTATTTTTGTCTCAAAATGGTCATATGGATATTCTAGACATTCTTTACCTTTTTCTATTAATATAATCCCAAAAAAAATATTCAGTAAAATGCCAGATAGAGGAGACGTTGTTGTTTTTAAAACTCCACAAGACAATAGAACTGATTATATAAAAAGAGTAATAGGGATTCCTGGAGATAAAATTAGAATGATAAATGGGCATATTGAAATAAATGGAAATTTAATCTTTAAAAAGATAACTGAACCTTTCATTGATACAGATAAAAATCAAATGCAAAGAAAAAGAAAGTATGTGGAATTTTTTTATAATAAAGAAATTGAAGTGTTGGATCTTAGAGATGATGGACCAAATACCACAGATAATACTATTTACTTTATTGTTCCAAAAGATAATTTGTTTGTAATGGGAGACAATAGAGATAATTCTTCTGATAGTAGAATCATTGGTTTTGTTCCTATAAAGAATTTAGTTGGAAAAGCTCAGTTTATTTTCTTTTCTTTAGAAAATTCTCGTTTTTTTCAAATATGGAAATGGCCTCAAGCAATAAGATTTAATAGGTTATTTCAGTTTATTACATGATAATAAAAAGAAACTTAGAAGAATTTGAAACTGAAATTAATTTTAAATTTAAAGACAAAAAAAATTTACATAAAGCTCTAATCCATCCTAGTTTTGTAAAGGAAAAAAATTTTAAAAAAAATATATTGAGTAATAATTTTGAGAGATTGGAATTCTTGGGCGATCGAGTTTTAGGTATATGTATTGCTTATTTAATTTATAATAAATTTAAAGATTTAAATGAAGGTGATCTCACTAAAAAATTTTCTTATTTAGTTCAAAAGGAGTTTTTATATAAAATAGCAATAGAAATTAAAATTGATAAAGTTCTCAAATATTCGTATAAGAAGGACAATCCTCGATCAAATAGATCCGTTTTAGCTGATTCAGTAGAATCACTTATAGGTAGCATATTTATAGATAGTGGCTATAGAGCTTCATTAAAATTTATAAAGTATATTTGGGGACCATATTTAAATATTAAGGCTTCAAATGATCAAGATCCTAAAACGAAACTTCAGGAAATCTCTCAACATTTGCATAAATCTCTACCTGAATACTGTTTAAAAAAAAAAGAAGGTCCATCACACTCACCAATTTTTACCATTTCTTTAAAAGTTTTAAATTTAAAAAATATTAATGCCTCAGGAAACTCAATAAGAGAAGCAGAAAAAAATGCAGCAAAAATAGCTTTAAAACTAATCAATGAAAAATAAGTTATTGAAAGTTGCCGTAGTTGGAAAAACTAACTCTGGAAAATCTACACTAATAAATTCATTTGTAGGTGAAAATATTTCAATTACGAACAGGAAAATTAATACAACTCAGGATTTAATTTTAGGGATTAAAAATATCAACAATGTTCAAATAATTTTTTATGATACTCCGGGTTCAAATTTTTTAAAAACAACGAATATATCTCAAAAAAAATTAAAAATTCATTTATGGGATGCAGTAGATAGTGTAGATTTAATAATTTATCTTTCCGATGTTTTAAAATATAATTTTCAAGATATTCAAAAGGAAATTTTAAAAATATCAGAAGTAAATAAACCTATAATATTTGTTTTTAATAAAATAGATCTAATTAAAAATAATAAAATTTTACCTCTTATAGATGAACTTAGCACTATAGGCTTAATTGATACGTATTTTAATGTTTCAGCAAAATTTAATAAAAACATAGACAAATTATTTGATTTTTTAATTTCTAAATCTTTTTTCAATCAATGGATTTATCATGATGATATTATTACTAATAAAGATGATATTTATATTTCCAATGAATCTACTCGTAATTCTATACTAGAATATTTACACAAAGAGATCCCTTATAATTTAACAGTTAAAAATATTTATTTTAAATATATAAAAAATAACAATCTAAAAATTAAACAATCCATTGAATTTGATAATATGAGATATAAAAAAATTATTTTAGGAAAAAATGGTGAAAAAATAAAAAAAATTAGAGAAAGCAGTCAAAGGCAAATTACAAAAATACTTAAATGTAAGGTACATTTATATTTATTCGTTAATTTTAAAAATGAAAAATAAATTTAAAGGTATAATTTTTTATTCAAAAAAAGTTAAAGATAATGATCTTTATATAAAAATTCTATCATCTAATGATGAAATAAACTCTGGTCTAGTTTATGGAGGTAATTCATCTAAAAAAAAATCTATATATCAAAATGGATATTTTGTTGATTATACAATAAATCAAAAAAGTAAAAATGCTCCACCAGTATTGAATGCTGAAATCTCAACACCTTTTCTGGGTAATTTAATTAATGATAAATATAAATTAAGTGCCATTCTTTCAATATTAAGTTTAATAAAAATTTCAATTGTCGAAGGTCAAAA
>Ga0315336_1006049_pt1 | contig 12701 bp, 5 predicted proteins | sample ASW5metaG_FD_204512 | JGI IMG/M metagenome (GOLD analysis project Ga0315336, IMG submission 204512) | Ammonia-oxidizing marine archaeal communities from Monterey Bay, California, United States - ASW #5 | ecosystem: Environmental > Aquatic > Marine > Intertidal zone | place: USA: California...
ATCAACCGCAGCTGGTTCAGCGCATCGCGCACCTTCGCGTCGAGATCTCCGGCCTGACCGACCAGGGAGAGCTCAGCGGCGACATGCGGCAGCTCGAGGCCGGCGTCAAACAAGACAGCCTGGACCGTCAAAGCGCGCAGGTAAAGGGCCGGGTCGCAGCGTTGGAAGCCCTTATTTCCGGCCACGAGAAGGCGTCGAATCGCGGCCTCGAACAGCGAAAACTCGACCTCGGCGCCCAGGAGAAGGAGTCCAAGGGGCTGGTCGTGGCCGCGGATATGGACCTGAAGCAGGGCGAGAAGCTCAAGGCGCAGGGGGCGTTGTCCGAGAGCGCGCTCACCGAGCTTCGCAACGAACGGCTGGCGGCTCAGACCCGACTGGATACCGTGCGTGCTGCGCTGGAGGCGCTGTCGTTGGAGGCGGTGAACAGCGACGTGAGCCGGCTCGAGCTCCAGGAGCGACTGGAGCGGCTCCAGGCCGAGCGGGACGACCTGAGGGTGGCGGGCATGGCCCTGCAGCGAGAGCTCTATGAAGCCCGCTCCACGTCGAGCAATGCGGTGGCCGATCTGCAGCGACAGCTCGAGGCCGCCGAGTTGGAGCTGAGTCGACGACGTTCGGGGTCCAATGCGGATGAAGGCGAGCCCACCCAAGCGGACGAGGGCCTGCTGGTCGTGTGTTTCATGGACACCGCCGACGCCAAGCGGGTGACCCCGGGCATGACGATGCGGGTGTCTCCGGATTCCGTCGAGGCGGAGCGGTTCGGCAGCGCCGTGGGCCGGGTGCGGGATGTCACGACCTATCCAGTGACCCCTGACCAGGCCGAGGTGCTTCTGGGCAACGAGACCCTCGCCGGTCGCCTGGCTGAGTCGGGTCGGAGCGTCATCCTGGTGGGCGCCCTGGATCCCGCGGAGACCGCGAGCGGCGTGATGTGGACCACGTCAGCCGGCCCACCCCACGTCCTCAGTCCGGGGACGACACTCACTGCTGAGGTCATCGTCGAAAAGCGGCGACCGATCTCCTGGCTCTTGCCCTGGCTGCGGAAGATGGCGGGAGTGCGGTGAGCGACACGGGCTCTGCGGCAAGGGTGAAGACGCCGATGGTGCTCCAGATGGAGGCCACCGAGTGCGGCGCTGCGAGTCTGCGGATCCTGTTGGCCCATCACGGGCGATGGATTCCGTTGTCGGCCCTGCGGCTGCAGTGCGGCGTCACCCGAGATGGCAGCAAGGCCTCACACATCGTTCGGGCGGCCCGCGCTCACGGCATGGCCGCCAAGGGCTATCGCAAATCGATCGACAAGCTCCGCGAAATGACCCTGCCCGTCATCGTGTTCTGGCAGTTCAACCACTTCCTGGTCGTCGAGGGCTTCGACGACGAGCGGGTGTACCTGAACGACCCGGCATTCGGGCACCGGACGGTTCCGTTGACCGAGTTCGAGCGGGACTTCACCGGAATCGTGCTCACCATGGAGCCAGCTGAGGATTTCGAGGCCGCTGGCCACCCGCCGTCGGTTGTGGCGGGGCTGAAGCGACGGCTGATGCCCGTTCGGCAGTCCCTCGGATTCGTGGCGGGCACGGCCCTGATCCTCGCGGCGTCCGGGCTCGCCGTCCCGGTCTTTGCCCAGGTGTTCGTCGACGACATCCTGCTCACGGGCAGCACGGACTGGCTCCGGCCGCTGTTGGTCCTCATGTTGGGGACGCTGGTGGTTCAGGGGCTGGCGACCGGCTTGCAGCTCGGGGTGCTCCGACGTCTCCGGCTGCGGTTGGCGGTGCAGTTCACAACTGGGTTTCAGCGCCACCTCTTCCGCCTGCCCGTTCGGTTCTTCGCCCAGCGGCACCCCGGCGAGCTCGCGCATCGCGTGTCCATCAACGACCGGGTGGCCGGCGCCGCCGGCGGTCGGATCGCGATGGCGGCTATCGATCTGCTGATGCTGGTCCTGTTCGCCATGGTGATGCTCTGGTACGACGTGGTCCTGACCGTCGTCGCGGTGACCTTTGCAGTGTTCGGCGTCTGGTCTATGAGCCGAGCGACCGAGGCCCGCGCCGAGGCCCACGCCCGAATGCGACAGACCTCCGGAATGGCGCTGAGTGTCGCCGCTTCGGGGCTTCGGGGCATCGAGAGCCTCAAGGCGTCGGGTACGACGGGGGATCTGTTTGCAAAGCTGACGGGCAACCTCGCCCGAAACGCGCGGGTCGAGCAGGAGCTGGCCCTGTCGGCACAGACGGTTGGCGCGTTGCCAGGGCTCATGCAGTCCATGGCGGCCGCGCTGGTGCTGGTGGTCGGGGGATGGCGCGTCATGGAGGGCCACCTCACCATCGGGGTGTTGATCGGCTTTCAGGCGTTGATGACGGCTTTTCTCGCTCCGGTATCCAGAGTCCTCGCGCTGTCCAGCGAGCTCCAGACTCTCGGTGGAGATCTCGACCGGCTCGACGATGTGCTGTCTCAGGCGGCGGAGACCCCGGTGGTGGATCCCGTCGACCCCGGTGACCTGAGGGGGCGGCTCACGCTGACCGATGTGACCTTCGGATACGCCACCATCCTCCCGCCTCTGGTGGAGGACCTGAATCTGGAGCTCGACCAGGGCGGTCAGGTGGCCCTGGTCGGACCCAGTGGATCGGGAAAATCCACCGTCATCCGCATGATCGCGGGCTTGTACGCACCCTGGAGCGGCGGCATCGCCTTCGATGGCATCCCCAGGGGGCAGTTGGCGCCGGCGGTCCTGCAGGACGGCGTCAGCTTTGTCGATCAGGACATCCTGCTCTTCAGGGGATCCATTCGGGACAACCTCACCTTGTGGGACGAGAGCGTCCCCGAAGAGGCGTTGGTCCGCGCCTGTCGAGACTGTCGGATCCTCGCCGACGTCCTGGCCATGCCGGGCGGCTTCGACGCCCAGCTGGACGAAGGGGGCGGCAACCTGTCCGGAGGCCAGAGGCAGCGCCTGGAGCTGGCCCGCGCTCTGGTGAGAGACCCGGCGATTCTGTTGTTGGACGAGTCCACCAGCGCGTTGGACGCCCGGACCGAACATCACGTGCTGAAGCGGATCCGCGCCCGCGGATGCACCGTCATCATGGTCGCCCATCGGCTGTCCACGATTCGGGACAGCGATGCCATCCTGGTCCTCGACGCGGGCAAGGTGTCGGAGCGCGGCACCCACGATGAACTGTGGGCCGCCGACGGTGTCTATGCGTCCCTGATCCGCGACGAAGGCGGTGCCGCGTGATCGCCTTGGACCGCACCGGCACCGCGTGGAGGGTGCAGAGCGGCGCCTACGGCGTGTTCGCGCTCCGCCCGGGCAGCCGCCAGATCTTCCTGTTCGAGGTGGGTCCTGGAGATCTCATGGAGGGCCTGGAGCTCGAGGGATGGACCCTTCGTGCGACGCCCCTGGAGGCGTCCGAAGCCCACCCCACCGAAGACCGGGACCCCGCATGGGCGCAGCGTCTGCGTGACCTTGCCGATCTGGGCCCGGAAGACGATCTGGAGTCCCTCGGGCGCTGGCTCGACGATCGCGACCGGCAGACCACCGACCACCGGCAGGCGGCTCGCGCGGACCGCGGCCGTCGGTTGAACGAGGAGATGTCCCGGCGAGGGCACGCCTTCGACGCCCTGGGGCACGGGCGTGATTCGAATCCAGCGCAGTCGGGCCAACCCTGGTTCAGAGCCGCATCGCTGGTCGGTGCGCAGCTCGGGGTGCCCGTGCGGTCCCCAGTAGAAGAGGCGACCGATCGACACGTCATGGAGGCCGTCGCCCGGGCTTCGAGATGCCGGGTTCGAGAAGTGGATCTGGCCGGGTCCTGGTGGACGGAAGTCGGCGCGCCCCTGGTCGGAGTGCACGACGGCGCTCCAACCGCGCTCCTTCGATCATCGGATGGCGGGGCCTACGACCTTGTGAACCCCGAGTCCGGGCAGCACATCCGGGTCGACGCATCGGTGGCATCGTCTATCGATGTGAAGGCCTGGGTGCTGTATCGGCCGCTCCCGTCGAGGTCCGTCGGCCTGGCGGAGCTGCTGCGATTTTCTCTCGAGGGAAGGGGCGCTGAGCTTCGGCGCGCGCTGGCCTGGGGACTCGCGCTGGCGTTGGTCGGAATGGTGGTGCCCATCGCCACCGGTCTGCTCATCGATTCGGTGATTCCCGGCTCGGATCGGGGCATGTTGGCGTACATGGCGGCCGGACTGCTCGCGTTGGCCTTCGGGCGCTTCGCCTTCGAACTCGCCCAGGGGGCGGCGCTCGTTCGCCTGGACAGCACGGCGGAGTTCGTGGCCCACACCGCCCTGTGGGATCGACTTCTGCGCCTGCCGCTTGGCTTCTTCCGGCGCTACTCGGTCGGGGACCTGCTGGAGCGCGTGTCGGCGGTGCGCACCGTGAGCCAGCGCCTGACCGGGGTGACCCTGAAGACCGTTTTGGGCGGCGTGCTCTCGGTCCTCAACCTCGGCCTGCTGGTCTACTACAGCCCCTCTCTTGCCGCAGTGGCCCTCGCCATCGGCCTCCTGACCGCGGCGTGCACAATCGGACCGGCCGTTCGGGTGGTGTCTCTCAACCACGAGCTCGCCCAGAAGCGTGGCCGGCTGATGGGGCGCACCATCGAGCTGATCCGCGGCATGGCCAAGCTGCGTGCTGCCGGCGCCCAGGAGTGGGGCTTCAGTCGCTGGGCCGCGCCCTACCGAGAAACGTTGTCGCTCTCGGCGCGGATCTGGTTCCTGCAGGACACCGTCGCGGTGGTCCGGGTCGTGCTCGGCCTGGGCTCGACCATCCTGCTCTATGGCCTGGCGGTGTCGGACCTCGGAGCCGGAATGACGGCGGGCTCCTTCCTGGCCTTCATCAGTGCTTTTGGGGCGTTCCAAGGCGGATTGAACGCCGTGAGTGAGACCTTCTTGGATGCGGCGGATGTGTTGGCCTATGGAGAGCGGACGCGACCCATCCTCGAGGCACTTCCCGAGGTCTCTGCCGATCGCGTCCCCGTCGGACCTCTGAATGGCCGGGTCGAGGTCGATCGGGTCGCTTTCCGGTATCGAGAGGGGGGACCGCCGGTGCTCGATCAGGTCTCCATCCGCGTCGAACCCGGAGAGTTCGTCGCCGTCGTCGGCCCCTCCGGCGCGGGAAAATCCACGTTGCTGCGCATGCTGCTGGGCTTCGATGCACCGGTCAGTGGCCGCGTTCTGTACGACGGCCGGGACTTGTCGGGGCTGGATCCGGACGGCGTGCGCCGCCAGATCGGGGTGGTTCTCCAGAGCGCCCACACCGCGGCGGGCAGTGTGCTGGCGCTGATCTCCGGGGCCAGGAACATCGGGCTGGACGACGCCTGGGCCGCGCTCGATGCCGCCGGGGTCGGCGAGGAGATCCGCGCGATGCCCATGGGGTTGCACACGGTCGTCTCAGACGGGGGAGGCAACCTCTCGGGGGGACAGATGCAGCGCATCCTCATCGCCAAAGCGCTGGTTGCCAAGCCCAGTATGCTGTTCTTCGACGAGGCCACGAGTGCGCTGGACAATCGGGTGCAGAAGGTCGTCACCGACAGCCTGCTCGGCTTGGGGGTGAGCCGGTTGGTGATCGCCCATCGGCTGTCGACCATCCGAGATGCCGACCGCATCTATGTGATGGATGCCGGACGGGTCGTGCAGGAAGGCACCTTTGACGACCTGTCGTCGCAGCCCGGCCTCCTCGCGGACCTGATGGCGCGGCAGCTGACCTGATTCCGTTCACGGTCGGCGCTCAAACCGGAGGAAATAGCCTTCCTCGAAGACGTATTCGTCCGGCCCGATGGAGACCAGTCGCGCCCGATCGGCAATGGCCGCAAGGGTTCGAGGCGACACCGGCTCCCGGCGAGGAGATCGAGGGTGCTAGCCGGAAGTCGTTCGTCGATGCAATCGGTCGTTCATGGCGACTACCTGCGTTAGGACGCGCCGGTGACCCGCTTCGACACCATCGGTCTCTCCGAACCCCTGCTCCGCGCCGTTGAAGGGCTCGGTTTCACGGCCCCAACGCCCATTCAGGAACGAGCCATTCCCCTGGTCTTTCAGGGTCGCGACGTGGTGGGCGAGGCCCAGACCGGCTCGGGGAAAACGGCGGCCTTTGCGCTCCCCATCCTCCAGCGCCTCGCTGTCGATCCGCTGCCTGCCTCCGTCTTGCGGGTGCTGGTGCTCGTCCCGACGCGAGAGCTCGCGCTGCAGGTCGCCGGCGCTTTCGAGGCCTTCTCTCGGTTTCAGCCGACGCGGCCGAAGGTGCTCGCGGTCATCGGTGGTCAACCCATTGAGCGCCAGATCGACTCTTTGTACGCTGGGATTGACGTTGTGGTGGCCACGCCCGGACGCCTTCTTGATCTCCAAGAGAGCGGGTACGCCAACCTGTCAGAGGTGCACACGCTGGTGCTCGACGAGGCCGACAAGCTCCTCGATCTGGGTTTTGCCGAGGAGCTCCAGGCTGTTCTCGATGCCGTGGCGTCAGACCGACAGACGCTGCTGTTCTCGGCGACCTTGCCCGCGAGAGTTCTGGCCTTGGGACAACGCACTCAGCGGGACCCGGTCACGGTTCGTATCGACGGGGAACAACGCGGGGTCGAAGGCATCTCGCAGCGGGTCTTCGAGGTCGACCGCGACAAGCGTCGCCTCCTGCTGCAGCATCTCATCGCGTCCGAGTCCTGGGGGCAGACCCTCGTGTTCGTCGCCACCCAGCGCGCCACCGAGAATCTCGCCGCCAAGCTCCGTCGGACCGGGATCCGGGCGGGTGCACTCCACGGCGGCCTCGAGCAGGCCGAGCGGGTCGCGGTCCTCGAGCGGTTCAAGCAGGGCCGCGTCGATGTGCTCATCGCCACGGATCTGGCGTCGCGCGGCATCGACATTCCGAAGCTGTTCGCCGTCGTGAACTTCGATCTTCCCCGGTCTCCTCGGGACTACGTGCACCGGATCGGGCGGACTGGGAGAGCGGGGGAGGCTGGGATCGCGGTGTCCTTTGTCGACCACGACAGCGCGGCCCACCTTCGGCTCATCGAGAAGCGATGCGGGGTGCGCTTGGCTCGAGAGCAGGTTCCCGGCTTTGAATTGACCGGTGAGGCCCCGCAGCGAAAGAAGGGGCCTGCACCGGTGAAGGGGAAGCGGAAGAGCAAGAAGGACAAGCTCCGCGAGGCTGCAGCAAGTGACTGGCCGTAAATTTCGGATGGTCTGCAACGCTGCGCAGTCTGCTCGAGTAGAGCGGACCGAATAGCCCTCCCGGAGGCACGTTGCGCCGTCTATTGATCCCTGCTCTCGCGCTCTTTGCGGTTGCCTGCGCCGATAGCCCCGCCCACGATTCGGCAGATACCGATGCCGGTCCGACGGTCGCTCTCGAGCTCACCGTGGGGGACTTCCTCTTCCTGGAGGGGGTGGAGGGACTCGACGTCTGCGTCATGAACACCGACAACTGCACCGTTACCGACGAAGACGGTCTCGCGATTCTCACCGTGGCCGCGGACTCCGATATTGGAGTCACCATCGCGGGCGAGGACTACACCCCGACCCTGCTGCCCTACCGCACGACCTCAGAGGATCTGGTGGTCAGCATCTACCCGTCTCCGATGGTGATTACAGAGCTGGTTCACGGCCACCTCGGCCTCGACTGGTCCAAGGGGCACGTCACCGTCACCCTGCACCAGAGCGAGGGCTTTGTAGCGGAGATCGAGACGGGAGAGGCGGTGCACTATTGGAACGACCTCAGCTCGGCCCTGGACGCCGACTTGACCCAGACATCGCAGTCGGGACGGATGTCGGTCGTGAACGTGAGCGGCGACACCGTGATGACGATTTCGGGCCCTGGAAACTGCACACCCCGAGTCCACTACTGGAGCGATGGTCCGAACAGGGTCGTGCTGCCGATCCTCTCCGGGCACAAGACCGGCGTGACGCTAGACTGCGAATAGCGGGAGGACGATTATGGATCCGGCTGGTGGATTTCCTCGCCGTCGGGGCCGAAGAACCGCTGTTCGATGGGTCTGCCCTGGGGTGTCCTCGCCGTGAGCACCTTGTGGGCTCCTCCCGGACCGGCGGCCAGCTCGCCTTCAACGCCAAAGTGCACCCGTCGAATCTCGTTTCCCTGCGGATCGAGGGTCAATTGGACCCGATGTACGGAACGCTCGTCCCCGATCGGGTTGTCTGACGCGTCGAACAACGTCCATCCCACCAGCTCTCCCGTGGGGGACCACTCCAGGTGGCGGCGCGCAAACGGCGCCTCGAACGCGCGTTTGGGGAGGTCGTCGATGCCGAGCTCGGGCGGCGATCCCATCGTCGGGCCGCCTTCGCGGTCGATCAGGATCTCGTCGATGACCTGACCACGGGCGTCTCGCATCAAGCGAATCTCGGCGACGTCACCCTGCTCGAAGTCGCCCTCGAACCGCACGCCGATCTCGCGGGAACCGGCGTCCCAGGCGTATAGACGACCGACCAGGCCCGGACCGAAGCCAGCGCGTGGTCGGCCCTTGGTGTCATAGGTGCGCTCGGCGACAAGGTTTCCGCGGGCGTCGTATTCGTGCATTGTGCGCTGCGTCGCGTGGCCGCTCGCATCCAGGTATCCGAGCTCGACCACGAGGCCTCGATCGTCGTAGACCCGGCGGAGACGATGATAACCGCGGGGGGAGACCGGCTCGCCCCGGGCGCCGAACCAGGCGGTCTCGATCTTTCGGTTCCGGTCGTCGTAGGCCTCGACGACGCGATGGAAGCCCTGCACATTGTGGGTCGGGTCGCCGTGCACATCGAAGACGGCAAACCCGGCCACATTGCCGCGGGCATCGTGCGTGGCGACCTCTCGGAAGACGCCGTTTCGACTGGTGGTCGGGCGCCCATCGATGCCGAAGTACTCCAGGGTTTCGAGCTGACCGCGTTCGTTGTAGGCCCGGGTCGCGCGGGCGAACCCGCCGGAGCTGTTGGTGGGGGTTCCATCGGGGGCGAAGAAGGCGTGCTCGACGGTCCGGCCGTAGTCGTCCCGCCGCACGGTCGCACCGCCCCAGCCCTCGGGACACCAGGTCGGTTCCCCAAGCACATCGAAGCAGCGGACGGCGGTCTCGTAGCCGCGCTGGTCGTACTCGCGCTCGGTGCGGGCCGCAGTCTTTGGGGTTGCGGTGATGCGGTCTTCGCGGTCGTAGATGGCCACCTCGATCCGCTGCCCACGGTCGTCGAATCGCTGGGAGAGGCGGTGATATCCGCCCAGTCCGTCGACGGGCTCGCCGTCGACTCCAAACTGGCGACGCCCGACCATGTTGCCGGCGGCATCCCAGTCCTGCTCGTTTGTGGCGAAGCCCCGGGCATTGATGACCGGCTCTCCGGCAGGGTCCAGGAACCGCCACTGCACGGCCTGCCCGGTCTCGTCGAAGGTCACTTCCTCTGTCGCATATCCGAGCCTGCCCATTGTCGGTTCGCCGTTGGCATCGACGGTGGTGACACGGAAGGGCTGGGCGCCTTCTCCACACTCGGAGTGGCTTCCCCAGGCATTTCGTCGGGTCGCAGTGGGATTGCCTTTCCGGTCGAGGGGCCGCGTCGCCACCGGGCATCCGTCCAGCCATTCGAAGGCGATGGCGCTCCAGCCCTGGGTGGAGAAGACGGGCTCGCCGCCGGCGCCCAGGCAAGTATGTCGCACCAGCTGTCCGGCGTCATCGAAGACGTGGGTGACGCTGGCACAGCCGATCAGATTGATGCCCGGCCCATCGTCGGCGACGCGATGGTCCTCGCGCACGGTGTTGCCGTCGTCGTCGTAGGTTCGGTGCTCGATCCCGGCACCGCTGATACCGACACCGGCTGGGTTCGTGTGGGGTCCGGGAACCAGCTCACCGCCTGATCCCAGGTATCGGATCTCGGTGGGGAGATAGGGAAAGCGGGCGTCCGCATAGGCGTATTCAGCGGTCATCGCCCCCGAGGTGTCGGCGGCTTCGACGCCGCGTCCGTTCAGGGCGACCGACCGGATCACCTCTCCCGCAGCCCCCCGCTCGTGACGAAGCCCGTAGGCGCCTGAACGGTCGGGAACGGGGTTGAGACCGGTGCGGTTGTAGTAGCGGACCTGGTCTGCGCGCCCCGACTCATCGAGGGAGATCTCTTCGACAATCGGGTTCCCATCGACTCGGGGTGCCGGGACTCCAAACCGGTTGGCGTGGCGCCAGCGCACCGTCGCCTCGTCCGACCACTCGACGTTCACGATGTGGCGTAGCCGCTCGTAGGGGTCCCTCCACTCGATCCGGAGTGGCTGGTCTGCGGCGTCGAAGGACTGCACGATGGTGGACGGCGGCACCTCATAGCGCCACTCGGTCCACGGCTCGGCCCGGTCGGCGTGCCATGCTCGCCAGCTGATTCGGACAGCGCGGCCTCCGGATTCCTCGATTCGATAGGCCCAGGCGTTGCCCGCCGCCTGGTCTTCGGTGAGCTCCTGAACCCCGGCCCAGGCTCCGTCTCGGACCGCGATGTCGCGATACCAGGCGACTCTGTCCTGCTCTCGGAAGGACATCACAGCCACGGCGATGATCAGGGACATCACCGCCAGACCCGCCGCCAGCGTCGCGCCTCCGGCCGCCAGTCCGAGCCCCATGCTGAGCCCCGCCGATGGCCGGCTCGCGACGGGAGTCGGCTGGTCGGGCTCTCCGCCGCTGTCGTCTGGAGCGTCGAACTCCGAGAACATCACGGTGTTGGCGACGTTGGGCCGCTGCGGCCACGACGGACCATCGGAGGAAGGCGTCACTTCCGGCGCGCGACGCAGGCTTCGCGCTCGGCCGATCAGCGGCGTCGGATGTGGATCCTCCAGCGCTGCGGAGTCGGCCGCCCATGCCGCGAGCATGGCGTCCGCGTCTGCGAAGCGCGCCTGCGGATCCGGCTGCAGCGCGCCTTCGATGGCAACCCGCATCCGCTCCGGGAGATCGGGGGCTACCTCGGAAAGAGGCGGATAATCGGCGTCGGTCACCGCCTGGTAGACGGCCAGCACGTCATTGCGCCGGAAAGCGCGTTCGCCGGTGACCAACTCGTAGAGCATGACGCCCAGGGCCCAGACGTCGGCGCGGGCGTCGACCCCGCTCGCGTCCCGGATCTGTTCGGGCGCCATGTATGCGGGTGTACCCAGCGCGACTCCGGCCCGGGTCTGTATGCCTTGGGGGTCGACCAGGCCCACGATCTTGGCCAGTCCGAAGTCGGTGACCTTGGGAACCAACCGGTCGTCTTCGATCGCGACCATCACGTTGGCGGGCTTCAGATCCCTGTGGATCAGATCCTGCCGATGGGCGGCGGCGACGCCCGTGAGAATCCCCCTCGCAAGCCGATCTGCCGCCGGCAGCGATAACCGACCGCCGTCGAGCAACACGTCCAGCGAGGGCCCGTTCACGTATTCGAGGACCAGCGCTGGCTCGGTCTGGAAGACGTTGACCACATCGGTGACCCGCACGATGTTCGGGTGGGCCAGCGTGCTCTGTGCTCGCCCCTCCTTCATGAGGCGATCCCGCACTTCGGGATCGATGAACGAGAGCACCTTGAGCGCGTGGTGGCTGCCCAGCTGCTCGTGCCGAACCAGATAGACGACGGCCATCCCCCCTTTTCCGAGCACACCATCGACCACATACCGGTCGATTCTGGTGCCGATGGGGAAGTTCACTCAGGACCCTCGCGCTCTTCGCAGGCGTCTATCGCGGCCCTGGCGAAGTTGGCACGCTACGGCACGCAGTCCATGGCGAAGTCATCGACGTAGTAGTCGTCGAAGCCCAGGCCGGTTCCGTCCGACATGATGCGCAGCTGGAAGGTCGGCGACAGAGCGAGTGGGTCGGCGATGTTGCCGGATCGGAAGCTGAACGTCGGATCCGTGCCGGCACCCCCCAACCACTCGTCGGAGACGACCCAGGCCAGGCCGTCCCAGTACTCGATGCGCATCCAATCGGTCAGATCCGGTGTCTCCGGTCCCCGTTTGCCCTGGTATTCCCAGTCGATGGAGCTGCAGGATGAGGTGTCGAAGACCACCGACGTGGCGGTCGCAATCCCACCACCCATTCGCAGGGAGTACGTGCCCGCATAGACATAAGTGAGGTCGAAAGCGAAGTCCCCGGTGATCGATGCCCAGACTGTCGGGTCGGCGATGCCCAGTTCGAAGTCGTCGGAGAGCCCGGGCGGGATGAGGATGTTGATCGTGAAGTCGACGGTAGCGATGTTCGAGGTTGCGCCTATGGTGTCGTCGATAGTGTAGGTGAAGGAGTCGACGGCGTTGTTGCTTCCGTCGTGGGTGTATTCGACGATGCCGCCCCCCAGCGGCGTTGCAGTGCCCGAAGTCGGAGGCGTCACGATCTGGATGGAGCCCAGATCGAGGCCGTCGTCGCCGTCGCTGTCATTGAGGTGCACGAAGACGTTGAGTATTCCCGACTGATCCAGGTTGTTTCCGGAGTCATCCACCGCGACCGGCACGTCGTTGACCGGATTGACGGTGATCGAGACGAAGGCGGTGTTGGAGATCTGCCCGCCCACGTCCTGAATCGTGTAGAGGAAGGCATCGCTGATGGTCTCGCTGCCGTTGTGGGTGTAGTCGACGGTGCCGTCGGCGTTCACCACGAGTGCGCCACTGGTCGGGGGGCTGTTGATGGCGATGCTGGCGAGGTCAATCCCATCGTCCGGATCGAGATCGTTGATGCCGAGGTCGATGTTGACCGCGGCGCCCTCGTCGACGGTTCCGGCGTCGTCCACCGCTTGAGGCACGTCGTTTACGGGCGTCACGGTAAGGGTGACAAAGGCCT
>Ga0315336_1006050_pt1 | contig 12700 bp, 4 predicted proteins | sample ASW5metaG_FD_204512 | JGI IMG/M metagenome (GOLD analysis project Ga0315336, IMG submission 204512) | Ammonia-oxidizing marine archaeal communities from Monterey Bay, California, United States - ASW #5 | ecosystem: Environmental > Aquatic > Marine > Intertidal zone | place: USA: California...
CCGACTGGACTTGGGACGCTCGAGTGATCATGAACGGTAGCCAGCTTCAGGCCATGCAGGATGCGATAGCCGACAACATTAACGACTACATTCTCGAGATGGACGTCACTTACGTTGCAGCCGATCTGCCCGGAAATCTTGCCGACATGAACATGCACGTTTCCTTTCAATCGCAACCTGGCTCGGAGTGGGGACAAGTGTTTCCTTTCGCAGACATCGGTTCTCCGGTCGACCAGCTCTTCCATGTGGAAATACCCCTGAGTGCGTTTGCCGGTGACAACCCCAATACTCTCGTTCCCGGCATTTCAGGTCTAAATTTTCACCTTGGATTTGCCGGTTCGTTTAGTGGAAACGCGACCGTATACATCGATCGCATTGCGCTGACCGACACGACGTTCGTGGTTCCCGAGAACGCAGATTTTGACGAGGATGGCGACATTGACGGAGAGGATTTCCTGGCTTGGCAAGCAGGCTTTGGGATTACTAGCGGCGCCTTGTTAGCACAGGGCGACGCGAACAATGACGGCGCAGTCGACGACCTCGATCTGGATATCTGGGAAGCACAGTTTGGCACGAGCCCGCTGGCAAGTTCCTCGACGGCCGTTCCGGAGCCTGCCGCAGCCCTGCTGATGACGCTGGCCGGATTCTGTCTGGCGGGTGTGCGGAAGTTCTCTGTTTCTTATCGCGTCTAACAGAGCCGTGGGAACAGAACCCCCGCAGCTGATAGGCTGGTCCGCCAGGCTATTCTGTTCTATCTGTTCAGAGAAGAAATCCTCTCGCCCTCCACTTCAGCACCATTTCCAATCGCGGTCTGGAGTGATGCTGAACACTCTTCCAGTCCAACGAGACGTGAGTCCTTGTTTTTTTCGCAGTCTTGGACGATAAAAGCGGCTCCGCAAGAGAACCGTTCTTACCAAAGCGAAAGGAACCAAAGAGCATGAGCCGTTGGCCACTGGGCGTGTTTTCCAGCATCGACGCCGGATTTGGAGTGCAATTGGAGGTCGCCAGGGCGTTGGGCGTCCCTACCGTTCATCTGCACGCGCCGCATCAAGGCTCGCGTTCGCCCGAGTCGGCTCGACTTTTTCGCCAGCGGATCGACGAGCTTGAAATCGAGATTTCCTGCGTGTTCGCTGGATTTGACGGCGAAAGCTATGCCGATATCCCGACGGTCCAGCGGACCGTCGGCCTGGTCCCGATCGACGTCCGCGCCAAGCGAACCGCCGAGTTCAAACAGATTGCCGACTTTGCCAGGCTGCTGGATGTCGAAGTCGTGGGGCTCCACATCGGGTTTGTTCCGCACGACACGACCGACGCCGACTACGGTGCAGTGGTCGAGGTGGCACAAGGAATTTGCGATCATTGCCGTGGCAACTCACAGAACGTGCATCTCGAAACGGGCCAGGAACCGGCCGACGTGTTGTTGCGGTTCATCACTGACGTCGAGCGAGAAAACCTGTTCATCAATTTCGATCCGGCCAACATGATTCTCTATGGTTGCGGCGAGCCCCTGCCGGCATTGGAGCAGCTCGGCCAGTTCGTCCGTAGCGTCCATTGCAAAGACGCCACCTGGTCAGACCAGCCCGGCAGCACCTGGGGTCAGGAAGTCCCATTGGGTCAGGGCGACGTCGATATCAAAGCCTATCTCGCCTTGCTGCAGAAGTTGGGTTACGACGGGCCGTTGACAATCGAACGCGAGATCTCCCAAGAGCCCGAGCGACAAAAAGAAGAAATCGGCAGTGCCATCAATCTGTTAAACATCCTGAAGCATGAGTTGGGAGTAGCAGACTAGAGCCCAGTGATCGGTCGGTTTCCAGCCGGCTTCGTTGCCCTTTCACATTCTCGTTTTCTCGGAGCACTTACTAGATGATTCGTGTAGGCATCGCCGGCATTGGTTTCATGGGCATGGTCCACTATCTGACCTACCAGAATCTGCGGGGAGTTGAGGTGGCTGCCCTCTGCGAGCAGGATCGCCAGCGGCTGGCGGGAGATTGGCGGTCGATCAAAGGAAACTTCGGTCCGACCGGGCGGCGGATGGACTTGAAGGGCGTGGCTCGCTACACCGATCTAAAGAGAATGCTGGCCGACGAATCGATCGACATGGTCGACATTACGCTGCCTCCGGCGCTGCATGCCGATATTGCGGTCGCAGCGTTGCGGGCCGGCAAGCATGTCTTTTGCGAAAAGCCGATGGCGCTGTCCGTCAGCGACTGCCGGCGGATGGCTGCCGCGGCCAAGCGGGCCGATCGGCTGTTGATGATTGGTCATGTGCTGCCTTTTTTTCCCGAGTATGCCTGGGCGCTCAAAACGATTCGTAGCGGCAAGTTCGGTCGACTGCTGGGCGGGAGTTTTCGCCGCGTAATTTCCGACCCCAGCTGGCTGCCCAACTACTGGTCGGCGGAAAAAGTGGGCGGGCCGATGCTCGATCTGCACGTGCACGACGCCCATTTCATCCGACTGCTGTTCGGCATGCCCCAGGCGGTCGTCACGCAGGGCCGGATGCGAAAGAACCTGGCCGAGTTCTGGCACAGCCAGTTCGACTACGGACCTCGAGGGCCGGTCGTCGGGGCGACCAGCGGTGTGATCAACCAGCAAGGCCGGCCCTTCGCCCACGGATTCGAGATCCACCTGGAACGGGCCACCCTGGCGTTCGAATTTGCCGTGGTGGGCAAGAATGGCAGCTATCTGTGCGAGCCGGTCCAGTTCGGCAGCGATGGCCGAGCCCGTCGCAAGCAATTTTCTTCGAGCGACCCGATGGACGGCTTCGCGACCGAACTCAAAGAAGTGGTCGGCTGCGTGCGGCGCAACACGCGGTCCGATATCCTCGACCTGCGTCTAGCGCAGGACGCGATTGTCCTGTGCCATAAACAGACCGAGAGTCTGCGCCGTCGTCGCTCGGTAAAGTGTTGAGGCTCTGGTGAAGTGAATCGTCACCGACTTCTCAGCAGAAGGGGCGCGATTACAGCCTCCAATCAATCGCTTCGTTAAACACGGTCTCCAGTGCCCCTTTGCCCCCGGCGTTTGTCCGCCGATCCGCCAGCTCTTCGACCAGATCGGAGTCTTTGCCGCGGGGAGCGGTGAACAGTTGCTCCAACGCCCGATCGTGCTGCGAGGCAAGCGGTTGGTCGACATCCAGACGGTGGAAGCTGGTCGTATCGAACTGCACGGTTTCGAATCGGAACGCCTGTCCCAGTTGGCCGCCGAAGCCGGTTAGCGGACGAGGCGCCTGGGTGCGGAGACTCACTTCGCTGGCCAGTGCAGCTAGCTGAGCACCGTTGGCCGAGTTGGAGCCTAGCGACCTTGCTGAGCTAAGCTGGACTGCGTCAGTGGTGGCTGCGGCGGTTTGGGCAGAAGCCGAAAGCGTCGACACCTGCACATGGGAACTAGAAGCCGCTGCCGCTGCCGCTGCGCTGTCGCCTAAGGTATCTTCCCAAACGGTCAGATCGCTGCCGTCCACACTGCCATCTCCGTTGCCATCGCCATCGGCGAGCGTCACCGGGGCGGCGGCGCCCAGGCCAAGCTGCCAGGCGAGGAAGTCAAAACCGCTTACTTGGCCGTCGGAGTTGAAGTCACCCGTTTCCACGACTACGGGAGCGGAAGTCGCCCCGACACCAAAATCTTGGGTCAAAAGATCGAGATCGTCGCCGTCGACGTCTCCGTCGCTGTCGGCGTCACCGTCGGCAGCCGTCGCGTCGCTGGAAGTGCCAGCCCCGAGTTGCCAGGCGAGGAAGTCAAGACCACTGACCTGGCCATCCTCGTTAAAATCGGGTCCATGGATGATGACATCGGGTACCGGTGCAGGTGGATGGTCGATTGCGTAGTCTTCTACTTCACCGACCAGTGCCAAACCAGTCACCGAGTCGATGTCAATCTCACCGTAGCGGAATCGCGCGTAGATGGTCGTGGCATCGATCGTGGCGGGAACGGCGTATTCGATGCCGGAATTCAGGCCCGCGTCAAGTCTTAGGTCGGTGAGAATCCTTTCGGAAACGCCGTCGATGACATCGTCAAAGTCGTTGTCGCCATTGAAGTCCATCCAGGCTTGCAGATAGCCGCCGTGTCGGCTGGCAGTGGCGTCTAGAAACGCGGGGCTACCGGCTACAATTGGGCCGAATACAATGCCGTCCTCGTCCATCTTGTCCATCAGATCGTCGCCGTCCGCCCCGATCGAGGGTTGTCCGTCCGACTCGGCATCGATCAACTCTCCCAGGAAGAACAAGCTTAAAGGATGGCGGGCTCCATCTTCGATGCCATCATCCAAAGTTATTCCGTAGCTGGCAGGCAGGTCGCCAAAATCGAGGGTTGCGTCGTTACCAATGCCGAAGGTCAAACCGGAGATCGTCCCACCGCCGGCGAGGGTTACGACCAGCGACGTATTGGCTATCGGCAAGGTTTGCTCCAGAGAGGAAAGCGGATCGAGGTCGATCCGAACCCGATGCGTACCGGGGGCAACATTTTCAAAGATGAATGCGCCGTGGACGTTAGTTGTGGCGGTGACTTCGCCCGGTTCCAAATCGCCGCTGTCGTTTGCATCGAGGTAAACGGTCATGTTTTGGGAACCGACTTCGGTAGGTTGTCGAATCGAATCGGCGTTGTCGTCGGCAAACACGACGCCTACCAGATAGCCGGGCTCGCTGGAGCCGTCGCCGGCGCCCACGCCTGAGGGAGGCATGATGGCGAAATCGACGTCGGTCAATACGTCGCCTGCGCCGACAAAGAAGTTGATCAAACCGGTAGCCGGGTTGGTTGGCACCCAGTCGGTTGGTGGAAGGATGCCTACGTTGATCACGGTGTCGCTGGTAATGTTCGGCACGGTCAACATGTAGAGCCCGTCGGCATCGGTCGTGGCCAACACTTCGCCGGAGTCGAACTGTCCATTGCGATTCACGTCGCCAAACACGCCGACGCCGGGCACACCGATGTCGTCGGGGTTGAAGATGCCGTCGCCGCTAGTATCGGCATAGACGAATCCGCTCAAATCAACCTGCTGAGCGGGCGAAGCGCCCGGATCGAGCAGGAAGTTGATGTGATTGACGTGATATTCGACCGCACTGCCACCGCCATCAAGAAACGGCAGTGGCACCCCGTTGCCGTCGACCGGAACTTCCAGATTGGCCGAGTAGTTCCAGACCTGGAAGAAGTCGGAAGAAATTACCCACTCATTCTGATAATCTTGCAGGAATCCGGCCGGAGTTAGCGAATCATCCAAGGCCGTGCGTCCCAGGGGATCATCGACCGAGATAATGTAGTCATCAGGAATCAGGTCAAAGTAGTAATTGCCGTCGGCGCCGGTAACGAACTGATCGACGATGATGCCATCGCTGGCGCGGCGGGCGGTGACAGTCACGTTCGCGCCCATCGATTCGTGGGTCGGATCGATGAGATTAGCAACCTCTCCGAGGCGCAAGGTAGACAGGTCTCCGTCAACATCGCCCAGTACTTGAGTGACCCGACTGTAGTTGAACAGGTCGTCCCGGTTATTGTCGACGCCTACGAGTCCCTGAATACGCTGGGTATTCGCCCCGATCGGGCTCCCGTGCCAGGCGACTTCAAAATTGGCCAACGTCAGATCAACGGGACTGTAGTTTTCCATATACAACTGCCAACCCGACGTCAGCAGGTCCCCGGCAGAAGGATCGATTGCATTGAACCTGTTGCCACCCAGGCCAAACAGGTCGATCACAGGTTCGGCTGTGGTCGGATCGAAAATAATAGCATCGTCAGATCGCTCTCCCCAATTGCGATTGGTGCTAAACGTGAAGGTCGTGATGCCAGTATCCACCGAACCCGCATCGAAAAAGTCCGTATCACTGGCGGCTGTAACATTATTGAATCCATTGATATTGAGAAGCTGATTCACGCCTGGGCCAGCTTGATGAACGTTTTCGTTGGCGTTGAAGGACGGATCGACAAAGTAATGGTTGAGCTCAGAATGCGTGCCATTGGGTGAAACCAACACAACCCGGACGTTATCCAGGAATTCAGTCATGTCACCAGTGATTTGGGCAGTGACCTCAATGGTTTCGATCACCATGTCGTTGGGACTAGGGACTGTGAACTCCAGCGGCGCACCGCGATCAAAAAAGTCTTGTGAAAAGTCGGGAACATCTACCAAATACTCGGCCCAATAAGCGCTAAACCCTGGTTCACCATCAAACCCTCCAGGGATGATCATATCCACGGTCCCTGGGCCTAAAATATCGTTAACAACCTCTGCGGAGGGCAGATCGAGTGAGCCATTAAACTCTGTGGTGAAGGTCAGTTCGACCGGTAAATCTTGCCCTTTGGTACCCCATTGCTGCGCCAACAGCACGGCCAGCTCGGCGTCGACGACACCGTGGGCGAAACCGGTGTTTTCGCGATTGGTGCCTCGACCTTGACTGACCGTGTAACCCGCCGCGTTCGTGAGAACCTGGGGCGTGGGGGCATAGTGTATGACGTTAAAACCAACAGTCAGTCCCGGGTCCAACGTCGGATGAAAAAACTCCAGATCAGGCGAAATCAGCGGATCCCAGATATCAGGATCGTGGAACAATGGTACTTGATTCATGATCCAAGTGGGCTGGTATTCAATGCCAAGTGCCTTGTCGGCACCATCTGCCTGCGTGGCAAATTCCGAGTTCTGCCGAGAAGACCGAACGAGAATCTCCTGAACGTCGCGCCACGTAAGATTCGGATTGACCTCCAGCATCAAGGCGATCACGCCACTAACCATAGGTGCTGCTGCCGAAGTACCATTGAATCGCGAGGTAAACGCCTCGTCATCCAGAAAGTCTCGGTCGAATTCCTGACCGGTGTCCGGATCGGGCAAAACATTAAAGCCGGAATCGTCCGTCGTGTCCGTGGTCACGATACCACTACCCAATCCGGTATCGTTAACGATATCCAACGCGACAGAGCCTGTCGGCGCGGCAACGAGAACGGATGCGGCAGTCTCTGGATAGCCTGTCGTCGTCCCGTCGACATTGCTATACGTACCGTCGTGATCGACGCCGGTAACGCCAATGGTATACCGCGAATTGACCCAACCGTTGTAGTTCGATGAGTCGGATTGCAACCCAGAATTGCCGGCCGCGAATACGTGAATAATGCCCAAGCCATCACGGCCGAAAAAAATGGAGTCCCTTAGGGCGAGTGTTTGATCGGGGGTCGGGCCGGCCAGCCCACGAACCACGGCGGGCCCCCAACTGTTATTGGTAATGTCAATCTCATCAGTCCTGAATCGGAAGGCGTCGATGAATGCCTGTTCCGTCTGGCCAGCGTCGATCAAGCGAATCGGGACGAGCTGCGCACCATGAGCGATGCCAGTACCCCCCACATCATTGTCAGACTCTGCTCCGATGATGCCCCCCACAGAGGTTCCGTGCGCGTTAATGAAAATGCGGAAGACTCCCGTGTTGGGATCAAGGAAATCGGGTTCCGGACTGGCATCTGCGTCGCCTGTCAGAGCATCCAACTGGAACGTTGGATCGATGTTATCGGCCAGATCGATATGCGTAAATTCCACGCCGCTGTCGATGACCGCCACGACGACGCCGTCGCCGGTTACTCCCAAGTTCCAGACCGGGGCGACGTTGATGTCTTCTCCAGGAACGGCAAAAATGTCTTGGAAGTCGGGATTGCCGACCTGCTGGCCACTATTGATCAGATGCCATTGGTCGACCAACAGAGGATCCGACGGAATGGAGTTGGTGACATAGATTGTCGGCGTAACACCCGTTTCTTGAGCGTAGCGCTCCAGCTCCCGCTGCAGGATTGCAAGCTGCCCCTCGGGCGTTGCGCTGGAGAACGATTGCACGTCCCCATCCAGCTGGTCCAAGACACTGGTATCAATCGGCGACTGTGCCGACATCACGCGGCGGTCTTCGAGGGTTTCGAAGCCGAGCTGCCGCTTGCGCTTGCGGCTAACGCCTGCGGGGCGGCGCGGTTTGACCGGACGATTGCGACTACTAAACAGACCACGTGCAGAGTAATTGAACATTCTCTGGATTCCTCTTTCGAAGCTCCTGCAACAACGTCTGCGCTGGATAAACGATCTTCCTGTAGCAGGGCAGGGCCCCAACCAACCGCCGACTAGAGCAGCGCAAAACAGTCGCTGCAGCCGGCCGCAGTATTCGGGAGGAAGTTTGAAGTGCAGATCGCGGTTGGAGGGGCTCCCTGTTCCGTAGGAAAAAATGCTTCAGTGAGGGAGAGTTTGCAATGCCACGGCCTCTCGGCGGATCAGAACCCGGGCCGGGATGCTAGCGGTTGTCCGCGTCGAATGCCCGTCGGGATCTGCCCACCACGTCACATCTTGGTACGCAAACTCAGCCCTCATATTAGTTAAGGGCTGATTTCGCGTCAAATTTGCTGCGGTGGGTAAAGTCGCCCCAGCAGCGAAAGAGCCTGCTTTTTCGCCAGTTTTCCACCATCTTGCCAGAAATTCCGTTTCTTGACGAACCTCGCAGCCTGCTCGCAGAAGGGGCCGATCTGAGGCATGGGGTCGATTGCCACAAAAGAGGGGGTTTAGGTCGTTTCCAGAGACTCTACGGCAAGTGCTGGAAACGCTGATTCTTCAGGTGGTAGCGATCCGATAACGTCTTCCAACCGTCCTGCTGCGCAGATCGCTGGTTGAACATGGGGTGTGGCACGCCCATGTTGGATCAATTTTCCTATCGAATGGACAGTTGAAACGAGTCACGGAATTGCACGATCTGGCAGCAGACGCTTTCGCGAAACAACACAGCTCGGTGTTTGAAACGAGATGCCGAGGGCAGAGGGGGAATGTTCGATGAAATGGAGTTCTGCAAGGCGGGCGTCGATCGTTGTGTTGGCGATTGCGTTTTCACTGGTGTCTGCGGTCGGCAGCGCTGGCGATGGCGCGTATCGTCCTCCCACCTTCGGACTGGGCGCCAGCACGGGTCAGGCCGCTGCACGACAGTCTGCGTATCCGGCTTCGCCCTTAGCCGGCGGACATGCTGCGGCGGGAGGGGGCCAATTCATGGACGTCCATGGTCGGCCGATTATTTTGCCGGCCAATTATAGTCAATACAGTCCTGGACCAGGCGCCAACTGTCCCGGAGGCGATTGCTACGGCGATCCGATGGCGGTCGATTGCGGAGGCTGCGCAGAAGAGCAATGCGGCCCGCATTTTTTCGACGTTAGCGCCCAAGTGGTCTTTCTCAAGGGAGAAGACCTGTTCGAAGGCATTCAACCATTTTCATCGGATGGGATCGGGTTCACTCAGCCGAAGTTTCTCAGTCCCGCTGGTGCGTCGGGCGACCACGAACCAGGATGGGAGATTGCTGTTCGCTACGACCTAGGCGCTCTGTCGTTTTTTGAGGCGACCTACATGGGGTTGTACGACATGGGCTTCAACGAGCAAGTGACCTCGCTGGGGGTCACCGATCCGCCGCTCAATTTCCGGCTCGAATCAGTTTTCTCCGCGTACGGAACTAATCTGGCCGTCTTCCCCATCGCGGGAGTCGACGACGGCTCGGTGCATGCCCTTAGCTACAACGCCGATCTGCAAAGCACCGAGCTAAGCTTTCGCCGCTATTGGGTTGGCAACAATACCCGCGTCTCGGGCACGCTGCTGATGGGCTTTCGGTATCTGCGTTTTACTGAAGACTTTGCGTTCAACACGGAGGCTCTGGTGGTCAGTGCGGTGGACACCGCCAGCCGGCGTTGGGAGAGTGAAAATGATCTGCTCGGCTTCCAAGTTGGCGGTGATGGGTGGATATGCCTGCGGCAAGGGCTGCGGCTGGGCACCGAGGCGAAGGCGGGCATCTACAACAACCGCTTCAAGTTCGGCAACTCGGCCGACGTGCCCGACCCCAGCGACGACTTTGCCAGCGTGACCAAAGGAAACCAGATCGCCTTTGCGGCTCAGAGCAGCATCGATCTGGTGGCCGATATCCTGCCGAGCTTCTCGATTCGGTGCGGATACCAAGCACTGTACATGAGCAGCCTGGCGATGGTTGGGGACAACATCGATACGAGCGACTATTTCTCCAATACCGCCTTCTCGCAGGGGCATGCCTTGTACCACGGTTTCCAGGGCGGGCTGGAGTACATCTGGTAGCAGACGCCACGGGCTCGCCAGCTGGGCTTGATGACGAAAAACCTGAGGCGAGCTCGCCTCGGTCTGCTCCCTTCCTGGGTCAGCCAGCCACCGCCCATTGCCGAATTCGGCTTCCGCCGGATAGTCGAATTCGCTTCTTTCCAAGGGTTGCCTGACTGTCGAAAGCGACAGATTCTCGAGGCTTCTCCTCCCAGGCCTGTCGTGGCTGCACAAATTTTGCACTCCTGCCACTCCACAAGTACAATATCAGCAGCCTGTTTTTCGGGGCATTAATTGCCCCGTCTGATATTTTCCTACTTTATAAGGCCTCTGATAATGTCTGACGGCTTAACGCCGCGCAAGCTTCGCGCCCATTCTGGTCGTGGGAAGCGTCGATTAAACGCAAAACGAGCGACGTCTGGCCGAAAGCCGCGATTAGAGCCGCTGGAGGCCCGTTGCCTACTGTCGGTCAATCTCGGGACGCCCATCGAGCAGTTGGACGTTGTTGCCGACACTGCCGTTCAGGCCGAGCCGGCCAAGTTGTTCGACACGATGTGGTATGTAGCGGAGGACGAATCAGCACCGCCGATCACCGAGTTCGAGGAGTTCACCGCCTTAGAGGTCTGGCCTGACTTCGATCCTACCCAAGACGGCATTCAGCTAACCTACAGCTACAGCAATTTCCTGGATGGCGGACTACCGGGCGGTTTGACTCCAGAGGATTTGAAAGCCGCAACCGAAGAGGCGTTGGGACTCTGGGCCTCGGAAGCGCCGCTTCATTTTCAGGAGATTGAAGATTCTGGCCCGATTCCAACTGACGTAGACTATGGGCAAACCGGTCATCCTCATCTGAGGATCGGCCACCACTTCATCGACGGCAGTAGCGGCTCGAATGTATTGGCGCACGCCTACTTTCCAGTCAGATCTGATGGCTTGGCGGGCGACGTTCATTTTGACAACAGCAATACCTGGGCTCTAGTTCAAGGCTCTGGGGCGTTCGATGTTATCGAAGTGATGCTACACGAATTAGGGCATTCACTCGGATTGGGTCACGAGATTACGAACGACGCGATCATGAATCCCTTCATACAGGGACGATTCAACGGGCTCGGTTCCGGATTCCTTCTACAGGACGATATTAACGGAATTCATGATCTTTACGGGCCGGGCGTAGGTTCGGTAACGCCATTAGCTCCGTTTGTGGTCGACACGATTGTCGACGTGGACGACGGGGATTTCAGCGAAGGCAACTTCTCTCTCCGCGAAGCGATCGGGGAGGCGCTTTTAGTGGGAGGAGGTCAGAAGATAATTTTTGCCGAAGCACTGATCGATCAGACGATCGTGTTGGGTTCTTCCCTGCCGATCTCTGGTTCGTTGGTGATTGAAGGGCTCGGCTCCGATCAACTCACCATCCAGGCTACCGATCCTACTCCCGGAATATTCAACGGTGATGGATTTGAGATTTTCACTATCACCGACGACGACTCGGAAAATGTTGCCGAGGTGAAGATCAGCGGAGTGACCTTGACCGGGGGCGATTCAGCAACTGCAGGCGGGGCGATCTCCTCCGAGGAAAAACTGTCCTTAAAGGACGTTAGCATTCACGACAACGCCTCGGCCTTGAGCGGTGGCGGCATCTTTAGCGCCGGCGGGATATCGATCGAGGAGAGTACCATCTCAGGAAACAGCTCGGGCGATGAAGGCGGCGGAGTGGCGGCCGTTGGGGATGGGACGGAGATTGTCTTTCTATCTAGCACCATTTCCGGCAACACCTCGGTCGGCGATGGGGGCGGCTTGCATTTCGCTGACTTGAACCCTACCAAACTGCGCCTCGAACATAGTACGGTCACACAGAACATAGCCGGCGGTACTGGCGGAGGAGTTTACGAACTCAATGGCGTACTAGTACTGGATCATTCGATTGTGGCAGGCAATACCGACGCAGGCGGGGCGCCCGACATCGACAATATCAATCTATTTGCCTCGCCGGTCGTACTCATTTTACACAGCCTGGTCGGTATCAGTGCTGGAGCGAATCTGTCGCCTATTGACGGTGAACAGATTGGCACCGTGGGCGACCCTCTCGATGCGATGCTCGGTCCCCTAGTAGAAAATGGGGGTACGACAAAGACCCATCTACCACAGGTGGGCAGTCCGGTGATCGATTCTGGGAACGACGACATCTTGTTTCCTCCCGATTTCGATCAACGCGGCTTAGGCTTTGATCGAATCGTCGCCGGGCGAATCGACATCGGGGCGGTCGAGTCGACCGGATTCACCGTTACCTACAAGGTCGACACGTTGGTCGACGAAATCGATAGTGATTACACCACAGGCAACTTTTCGCTCCGCGAGGCGATAGCGCTTGCCGGTGGAAGCGCGGGCACTGATCAGATCATCTTTGATGAATCGTTGAGTGGCGGGGTCATCCTACTAGACAGCGGGTTGGGTGAACTGGTGATTTCCAGTTCGATTAGCATCAACGCGGTCGATTTACCTGTCGTCATGACGATCGACGCTTCGGCAACCGATCCCACCCCGCTAGTGAAAAACGGCGACGGGACGCGCGTGTTTCGGGTCGACGACGGAAGTGCCGTGACGCAGATCGAAGTGGTGATTGAAGGCCTAACACTCACCGGCGGCGACGTGAGTGGAGACGGC
>Ga0315336_1006051_pt1 | contig 12699 bp, 15 predicted proteins | sample ASW5metaG_FD_204512 | JGI IMG/M metagenome (GOLD analysis project Ga0315336, IMG submission 204512) | Ammonia-oxidizing marine archaeal communities from Monterey Bay, California, United States - ASW #5 | ecosystem: Environmental > Aquatic > Marine > Intertidal zone | place: USA: California...
GGTGGCCGGGCCGCGCGGTTTCGCACCAGGAACGCGTGGTGCTCACCGCGGTCCTTGCGATCCTGGCCACGCCCTACGGCTACACCTATGACGCAATCGGGGCGGCCGTAGCGGTCGCTATGCTCGCCGCGATGGTTTCGAGGCCGCCTCGGCTGATACTGGCGATTTGCTGGCTCGGCCCTTTCGTCGTGCATTTTCTCACCTGGGGCGGATATTGCGTCGCTGTCCTGATCCCGCTGTTTGTCGCCGCGTGGATGTTGCTTTCGATATGGGCGAGAGGCCGGAAGGCGGAATTCTCCGGAGAGCCGTCCCCGGCGTGAGCGTTCGTGCCGGTTGTCCCTGCGGAATTGAGCAACGGCAAAAAACCTACGGCGTAGCGTCCATCTTGGCGTCCGGACGCCGCAGCGGGAAGTAGGGCGTAAAACCGGTGTCGCGCAAGGCCACGAGAAAGAGCGCGAACAGAACGATCGTGGCGAGCGGAATCTTCAGCAACCCAAACTGTATCATGGCGAGGGGAAGCAGCATCGCCAAGGCCAACATGAGGATCCGGGCCTTACCCTCGGGCCACGGCGGATATTTCAACGCCATTAGGCCGAGCGCACCGGCGAGCAGACCGAGATCGTAGGTCAGGGCATAAGGGGTGATGATGAATGTGGCGATCAGCAGAAGAATGTCACGGTCGCGCGTTTCTCTGATTCGGAAGAAGGCCGCGATAACGACCAGCGCGACGGGTGCGGCCACCGCCAGATGCAGCATCAGCGCGAGATCCGGGCCGAAATTCCAGTTGCGAAACGCGCCATAGGCGGACGGCATCATCGCCGGGAACAGACCCTTGAGCATTTGCATGACCGCGTTCTGGTACGGCACGACATTCTGGAAGTAGCCGCGCCACGTGTCGATCCCGAAGACCGCGGCCGAGGCTGTCGCCAAAACCAGCGTGGAGATAGTGGCGCTTGCGATCACGGTCCAACGCCGCTCGGCCATCAGGAGGAAGGGAAACAGCAGGCCGAGCTGCGGCTTGATCGTCAGCAGGCCAAGCAGCATGCCGGCAATGATGGGCCGTTTCTCGCGCAGTGCCAGCGCGCCGAGCGCCAGCGCCGCGCAGAGATAGCCGTTCTGCACGGCCCAGAAATTGAGAACCATGAAGGGCATCGCGGCGACCCACGCCACGAGGCTCCGTTCGCCGATGAACGCGCGATAGGCGAAAAGGAAGGCGACGCCCGTCGTCGTCAGAAAGAGCAGCAGCGCGCTTTTGTAGCCAAACAATCCTAATGGCCAGACCAGGAAGAGGAAATGCGGCGGGTAGCTCCAATTGTGCCATGGATAGTCGCCGCCGAAAGCCTCCCGCAGGTGGCGGAAATACATATCCCAGGGGCCAAACAGATCCTGCACCCTGCCCGAGAGCAGCAGTCTGGACGCCATCCAGTAGTTGGCGAAATCCTTGTCGGCGAGGTTCGGATCGAGGCCCGGCGCCAGGAGCGCGACAAGGGTCGAGCAAGCCAGGACCGCCGCAGCCATGGATGCGGCCGCGAACACGAACAGATATGGCTTCGGCAGTGCCGGTAGCCCTTGCATGAAACCTTGGCCCGTTGCTGGTCGGTTTCTTGCAGGAATCTCTTAAGAAAGCTGAAAACCGGCTGCTGCCGGGGGGGCCGCTCTGTGCCTCAAAGCTTCCTCAGCGCCACTTCCTCGATCAGGTGGTTGGCGCCCTTGCGCAGGATGAGATCGGCCCGCGCCCTGGTCGGCAATATGTTCTCGCGCAGATTCTTCAGGTTGATGTTGGCCCACAGTCCCTCGGCAATGGCGCGCGCGGCGTCCTCGGAGAGTTGCGAATAGCGGTGGAAGAAGGAGTCCGGATTGCGGAAGGCGGTCTCGCGCAGCCGCATGAATCGCTGGATATACCATTGATGGATCAGCTTCTCGTCGGCATCGATATAGATGGCGAAATCGAAGAAATCGGACAGGAATGGCACGATCTTGCCGTCCTTCGGCAGCTTGCCCGGCTGCAGAACGTTGATGCCCTCGAAGATCAGTATGTCGGGACGGTCGATCGTGACGAACTCGCCAGGGATCACGTCGTAGGTCAGGTGCGAATAGACCGGCGCGCGGATATTGGGCTGGCCCGACTTGATGCCGGACAGGAAGCGCAGCAGCGCGCCGACATCGTAGCTTTCGGGAAAGCCCTTGCGCTCCATCAGGTTGTCGCGGCGCAGGATCTCGTTGGGCAGGAGGAAACCGTCGGTGGTGATGAGGTCGACCTTGGGGCTCGACGGCCAGCGCGCCAGCAATTCCTTCAGCACGCGCGCCGTGGTGGACTTGCCGACCGCGACCGAGCCGGCGATGCCGATGATGAATGGCGTCTTGACGATATCCTGCGCGTTGAAGAAGGCCTGGCGCTGCCGGTACAGGAGCTGGCTCGCCTCGACATGCGCCGACAAAAGGCGCGAAAGCGACAGGTAGATGCGCTTGACCTCTTCGAGGTCGACCGGGTCGTTGAGCGAGCGCAGCCGGGCGATCTCATCCCCGGTCAGCGTCAGCGGCGTGTCGGCGCGGAACTGCGACCATTGCTCGGCGGAGAAGAAACGATAGGGGGAATACTTCTCGGTCGGAGCCAGCTGGTCCATCGGGTTTCCTGCCCTCCTAGAGCACGATGCCGAAAAGTGCGAAGCGGTCTTCGGGCGACATGCTCGATCCTCTTGCGGTCATCCGCGTGGCCGGGACGCCTTTTCGGTGATGCCCGAGCGGCCGGTGCGCCCCTCAAGCTCCTTCAGCACGTCATCCAGCGGAATGCCCGCTATGCCAAGGACGACCAGCCAATGATATAGAAGATCCGCACTCTCCGAAACGAGCGCCTGCTTGTCGCCGCGAATGGCGGCGATCACGGCTTCCACGGCCTCTTCGCCAAGCTTCTGCGCCGCCTTGTCCATACCCTTGGCGAACAGCTTCGCCGTCCACGATTCCGGGTCGCCGGAATGGGCGCGTTGATGGATGATCGTTTCCAGCTCGGCGAGCGAAAATTGAGCCATGGCAGCGATTTAAGTCCGATGGACGGCCGAGTCCAGCCGCATCGGCAGGCCGGCCTTGGCCATGTATGCCTTGGCCTCGGCGATCGTGTAGGTGCCGAAATGGAAGATCGAGGCGGCAAGCACAGCACCCGCATGGCCTTCGCGGATGCCTTCGACCAGGTGATCGAGCGTTCCGACGCCGCCGGAAGCGATCACCGGCGCGCGCACCGCGTCGGCGATGGCGCGCGTGAGCGCGATGTCGTAGCCGGCCTTGGTGCCGTCGCGGTCCATCGAGGTGAGCAGGATCTCACCGGCGCCGCGATCGACCATCCGGCTGGCGAACTCGACCGCGTCGATGCCTGTCCTCTCGCGTCCGCCATGGGTGAATATCTCCCAGCGATCGGCCTCGCCTTTCGCCGACACCTTCTTGGCGTCGATCGCGACGACGATGCACTGGTTGCCGAACTTGTCGGCGGCTTCCGTGACGAAATCAGGATCCTTCACCGCCGCCGTGTTGATCGACACCTTGTCGGCGCCGGCCAGAAGCAGCTTGCGGATGTCGGCCACCTGGCGCACGCCGCCGCCGACGGTCAGCGGCATGAAGCATTGCTCGGCCGTCCTGGCGACCACGTCGAAAATGGTCTCACGGTTGTCGGACGAGGCGGTTATGTCGAGGAAGCAGAGCTCGTCGGCGCCCGCGGCGTCATAGGCCTTGGCGGCTTCGACCGGATCGCCGGCATCGATGAGGTCGACGAAATTGACGCCCTTGACCACGCGGCCGTTCTTGACGTCGAGGCAAGGGATGACACGGGCCTTCAGCATCATTTGCCTTCCAGGGTCGCCAGCAGGTCGACCACCAGCTCGCCGACCAGCGGCGGCACGTCACCCCTGGGGTCGAAGGCCGGATCGTAGGCTGAAATGGTCAGTCCGGCCATGCTGAGCGGGCCGGCCAGGCCGCACATCGCGGTACGCATCTGCTCGGGCGCCGGGCCGCCCGGGGTTGTGTAGCGGTTGGCCTGCAGCTTCTCGGGGTCGTGCACGTCGAGGTCGACATGCATGTGTACCCGGCTCGCGCCGTCGGACTTCAGTCTCTGCGCCGCGCTCTTCCAGTCCGGGCATTCGGTCCGGATGATCGGCAGTTTTTCCAGCAGCTCCTTTTCGGCGCTGTCGAGGTCGCGCGCGTTGACCAGGACGCAGCGCGACGGATCGACAGGCCTGAAGCCGGGGATCTGGCTCGCCATCGGCCGCCAGCAGAGGCCGAGCACGGTGGCCAGCGCCATGCCGTCGAGGAAGCCGGTGGTGGAGGTCTCCGGCGTGTTGAGGTCGCCATGCTGGTCGGCCCAGATGATCGCGTCAGCGCCCGAGCCGGCGACGGCGCCGGCGCTGGTCAGGCAGTTTCCGGCCAGCACGATCGGAAACCGCTTCTTGTCCAGCGCGATGCGGACTTCGCCCGACACGGCGTTGCAGACGGCAAAACCGGTACCGATCTCGCGCTCCTGCTCGTCCTCGATCACTTTGCCGATGTCGTACACTTCGACATCGTGGCCGGCGAGCGTCAGCGCGTCGGCCAGTCCGCCGGCAATGAGCGCGTCCGGGCCCTTGCCGCAGCCGCCGTGGAAATGGCCGCTGTCATAGGGGGCCAGGATGATCGAGATGTTCACGGTCTTGCCTCCGCCCTTTCGCCGCGCAGGATCGCCAGCGCCTCGGCCGGGTCGATACGCCCGTCATATAGGGCGCGGCCCGATATCGCGCCTTCGAGTTTTTGTGCGTCGGGCATGGTCATGCGCACGATGTCTGCGATCGAGGCGAGGCCTCCGGACGCGATCACGGGAATGGAAACCGCCTCGGCGAGGTCGATGGTCGAATCCCAGTTGATGCCGGTCAGCACGCCGTCGCGGTCGATGTCGGTATAGATGATGGCGGCCACGCCGGCGCCCTCGAATTTCCTGGCCAGCTCGATGACGCCGAGCTCCGAGGCCTCGGCCCAGCCCTCGACCGCAACCTTGCCGCCCTTGGCGTCGATGCCGACCGCGATCTTTCCCGGAAAAGCCTTGCAGGCTTCCTTGACGAGTTCGGGTTCGCGCACCGCCACGGTGCCGAGGATGACGCGCGTCAGGCCACGGTCCAGCCAGTCCTCGATCTGCGGCAAGGTGCGGATCCCACCGCCGAGCTGCACCGGGTTCTTCGTCGCGGCGAGGATAGCGCCGACCGCGGCGGAATTGACGCTTTGGCCCTTGAAGGCGCCGTTGAGGTCTACGACGTGCAGCCACTCGAAACCCTGCTCCTCGAAGGCCTTGGCCTGCGCGGATGGGTCATCATTGTAGATGGTGGCGGTGGCCATGTCGCCGTGTTTCAGGCGTACGCATTTGCCGTCCTTGAGGTCGATCGCTGGAAACAGGATCACGGTCAGGCGCCCTCGACGATGACGAAATGACCGGTCGAAGCAGCGAGCCGGAATTTCGAGGCCTGCTGATACTCAGGCGAATGATAGCATTCGACTGCCTTGTCGTAGGTCTCGAACTCCACCAGCACGTGGCGGTTGCCGGTCGGCCGTTCCGGGCTTTCGTAACGGCCAGCCCGGACCGCGAATTTCGCGCCGTATTTCGCGAAGGCGACGGCGTTCGCTTCGATGTACTGATTGTAGACGTCTGGATCGTGGACGTTGATCATCGCCATCCAATAGCCCTTCCTGCTCATTCAGGGCCTCCATTTCAGGAAATTGGTGATCAGCGCGAGGCCGAGCGCCTGGCTCTTCTCGGGATGGAACTGCGTGCCGGCGAGATTGTCGCGGGCGACCGCGGCCGTCACCGGGCCGCCATAGTCCGTGACCGCCAGCACCTCGTCCGGATTACGCCCCTCAAGATGATAGGAATGGACGAAATAGGCGTGCAATCCGTTGGCGCCGGTCTCGATGCCGGAAAACAGCGGATGCTGCCGCCTCAACTCGATCGTGTTCCAGCCGATCTGCGGGATCTTCAGCGCCGGATCCTTCGGCGTGATCTCCTTGACGTCGCCGGCGATCCAGCCGAAACCCTTGGTCACGGTCTTCTCGAGACCGCGTTCCGACATAAGCTGCATGCCGACGCAGATGCCGAGGAACGGCCGCGCCTTGGCGATGGCCACTTCTTCCACCGCTTCCCACATGCCGGCCACAGCGTGCAGTCCCGCGGCGCAGTCGGCATAGGCGCCGACACCCGGCAGCACGATGCGGTCGGCGGTGCGCACGCGCTCGGCGTCGGCGGTGAGGTCGATGGTTGCCGCGATGCCCGCCTCGCGAGCCGCGCGCTCGAATGCCTTGGTGGCCGAGCGCAGATTGCCCGAGCCGTAGTCGATGATGGCTACCCGCATGTCAGGGCCTTCCAGGCGTATGGGTCAGTCCCAGCGCCATCCCGGTTTGCGGCGGACGTGCCAGCGCGGCGTCCGGCACGATGCGCGGCATCGGCGCGGGCTCCTCGCCGTCTTCGCCGGTTTCCATCGCATGGCGCATTCCGGCATCGTCTGGATTGTCGGCCTCGACCGCACCCCATTCCCGCCAGCCGCGCCGGCGCAACGCGGCGATGCGCAGGCCCTGGCCTTCGAATCCGACATAGAGCGAGACCAGCAAGGAAAGCATCGACGCGGCTGATTCGAACCCGAGCCTCTCGCCGGCCATCGACAGGATCGCCATGACGATGAAGGTCGAGACCGCCTCGATCCACAGCCGGTGCCAGGCGAGCCAGAGCGGCGCGACCAGGAGCCCCAGCCAGGTGAAGCCGTCGCGCACGAAAACTGCGTCCTCGGCTTTACTGCCGGGAGGCGGCGCCATCACGACATAGATCGCCATAGGCTATCCTTTCAGGGATCCCTTGGTGGACGGCACCGCGTCGGGCTGGCGCGGATCGGGCTCCAGCGCCACGCGCAACGCCCTTGCCACCGCCTTGAAGCAGGTCTCGGCGATATGATGGTTGTTTGCGCCGTAATGGTTGGTCACATGCAAAGTGATACCGGCGTTGTGCGCCAGCGCCTGGAAGAACTCGCGCACCAGTTCGGTGTCGAAAGTGCCGATCTTCGGCGACGAGAAGGCGACGTTCCAGACCAGGAAGGGCCGACCGGAGACGTCGATCGCAGCCCTGGTCAGCGTCTCGTCCATGGCAAGGTCGATCGAGGCATAGCGCATGATGCCGCGCCGCTCGCCCAGCGCCTGGCTCAAGGCCTGGCCGATCGCGATCCCGGTGTCCTCGACCGTGTGGTGGTCGTCGATATGCAGGTCGCCGTTGGCCTTGATCGTCATGTCGATCAGCGAATGCCGCGACAGCTGGTCGAGCATATGGTCGAAGAAGCCGACGCCGGTCGAAATGTCGGCTTTGCCCTTGCCATCGACATGGACCGAAACCGAAATCTCGGTTTCCCTGGTCTTGCGGCTGACTTCGGCGGAACGCGTCATCGTCCTGTCCTTATTGCCCTGGAGGCTTCGGGCTTGAAAACGAAAGCCTTCTATCAGCATGATCCAGCGATTGCCAGTTGCCATTCCGGTCGCTATCGGCCCTGCAGGACGGCGGTTTGCAATCGTTGGCCATGTGCATACATATGGCCGATAAAACTCACTCGTACCGCGCCAATCGCCTTCAAGGGATAGCGCGAATCGGAGCAATACATGTCGAATGAACTCACCATGCACGCCACGACGATCGTGACGGTGCGCAAGGGCAGCAAGGTCGTGATCGCCGGCGACGGCCAGGTCAGCCTCGGCCAGACCATCATGAAGGGCAACGCCCGCAAGGTGCGCCGCATCGGCAAGGGCGGCGGCGTCATTGCCGGCTTCGCCGGCGCTACCGCCGACGCCTTCACCCTGCTCGAGCGGCTCGAAGCCAAGCTCGAACAATATCCGGACCAGCTGACGCGGGCATGCGTCGAACTCGCCAAGGACTGGCGCACCGACCGCTATCTGCGCCGGCTGGAAGCCATGATGCTGGTCGCCGACAAGTCGGTCTCGCTGGCATTGACCGGCAATGGCGACGTGCTCGAGCCCGAACATGGCGTCATGGCGATCGGCTCCGGCGGCAATTACGCCCTGGCCGCGGCGCGCGCCCTGATGGACACCGACAAGGACGCCGAGGAGATCGCCCGCAAGGCCATGCAGATCGCGTCCGACATCTGCGTCTATACCAACAACAACTTCGTCGTCGAAACGATCGATGCCGCCTGAACGACCATGATCCCGAAAAGTGGCCGCCGGTTTTCGGACAAGATCATGGTCAATCAGGAACAGGCCGGCCATGATCCCAAAAAGTGGGACCGCGTTGTTGGAGAAGATCATGGTCGATCAGGAACATAGCTACGATTTTCGGCCGGTCGACGAGAAAGACCTGCCGTTGATCGGCAGGTGGCTGCGCGAACCGCATGTCGCCGCCTGGTGGGACGACCCGGAAAAGGAGATCGCCGAGATTCGCGAGCATATCGAGTCGGTCTCGGTGGAGCCGCTGATCGTCGAGCTCGACGGCAGGCCGATCGCCTATCTGCAGAGCTATGACCCGCATCTTGAGGACGACCATCCCTATGCCGACCAGCCCTTCGGCACGCTGGGGGTCGATCTTTCGATCGGCCCGCCGGAGCTGGTCGGCCTGGGCCATGGCTCGGCCATACTGCGCCAGTTTGTCGAGGAACTGTTCGAGGAAGGCGCGCCGCGCGTCATCATCGATCCGCATCCCGACAACGCCCGCGCCATCCGCGCCTATGAGAAAGCCGGCTTCAGGCCGGTCGGTCGAAGGCAATCGCAATATGGTGACGTCATGCTGATGGCTGCCGACGCGAGCGAAGACGACGAAAATCCGGGGGACTGACCGAATGACCGCGCCCGAAGAGGACAAGACGCTTTCCGCCTATGAAGACAGCTGGCGCATGGGGCTTCTCATCGTGCTCGCCTTGGTCCTCGTCCAGGCCGGCGTGCTCTATGCAATGGGCCATCCGCCGATCTGCACCTGCGGCTACGTCAAGCTCTGGCATGGCGTGGTCAACAGCTCGGAGAATTCCCAGCACATCGCCGACTGGTACACCTTCTCGCACATCATCCACGGCTTCCTGTTCTACGCGCTGGCGAAGTTCCTCTTTCCGCGCTCGCCGATCGGGTTGAGGCTGGCCTTCGCCGTTCTCATCGAGGGCGGCTGGGAAATCCTCGAAAACAGTCCCTTCATCATCGACCGTTACCGAGCCGGGACCATCTCGTTGAACTATTTCGGCGACTCGATCATCAACTCGGTGTCCGACACGCTGTTCATGGCGCTGGGATTTGTGATGGCGCGAAAGCTACCTATATGGGTCATCGTGGCCCTGGCGCTCATCTTCGAGCTCGGCACGGGCTACATTATCCGGGACAATCTGACGCTCAACGTGATCATGCTGCTGCATCCGTTCGAGTCCATCAAGCAGTGGCAAAGTGGAATTTGAGTATTATGAGCACCTTTTCTCCCCGCGAAATCGTTTCGGAACTCGATCGCTTCATCATCGGCCAGAAGGACGCCAAGCGCGCCGTGGCCATTGCGCTTCGCAACCGCTGGCGCCGCCAGCAGCTGGAAGGCCAGATGCGCGAAGAGGTGATGCCGAAGAACATCCTGATGATCGGCCCGACCGGTGTCGGCAAGACCGAGATCTCGCGCCGCCTGGCGCGGCTCGCCGGCGCGCCCTTCGTCAAGGTCGAGGCGACCAAGTTCACCGAGGTCGGCTATGTCGGCCGCGACGTCGAGCAGATCGTGCGCGACCTCGTCGAGGTCGCGATCGGCCTGACGCGCGAAAAGATGCGCGAAGACGTCAACGCGCGTGCCCAGGTGAACGCGGAGGAGCGTGTTCTGGAGGCTCTCGTCGGCAAGACCGCGAGCCCCGCCACGCGCGACAGCTTCCGCAAGAAGCTGCGCGACGGCGAACTCGACGACAAGGAGATCGAGATCGAGGTGGCCGACACCGGCAATGGCGGCATGCCCGGTTTCGAGATTCCCGGCATGCCCGGCGCCAATGTCGGCGTGCTCAACATAAACGACATGCTGTCGAAGGCGATGGGCGGCCGCCGGACCAAGACCCGCAAGACCACTGTGCGCGATTCCTACGCGCTGCTGGTCAACGACGAGTCCGACAAGCTGCTCGATCAGGACGAGGTGGTCCGCCGCGCGCTGGAATCGGCCGAGAATGACGGCATCGTCTTTCTCGACGAGATCGACAAGATCGCCGCCAGGAGCGACATTTCGGGCGGCCCCTCTCGCGAGGGCGTGCAGCGCGACCTGCTGCCGCTCGTCGAAGGCACCACCGTTGCGACCAAATATGGGTCGATCAAGACCGACCATATCCTGTTCATCGCTTCCGGCGCCTTCCACGTCTCCAAACCGTCCGACCTTCTCCCGGAGCTGCAGGGCCGCCTGCCGATCCGGGTCGAGCTGCGCGCGCTGGAGAAGGCGGATTTTGTCCGCATCCTAACCGAGACTGAGGCGAGCCTCATCAAGCAGTATATCGCTCTGATGAAGACCGAAGGCGTGGAGCTGAGCTTCACCGACGACGCAATCGACTCGCTCGCCGGGATCGCCGTCGATCTCAACGCCAGCGTAGAGAATATCGGCGCGCGGCGGCTGCAGACCGTGATGGAGCGCGTGCTGGACGAGATCTCCTACGACGCGCCGGACCGCAACGGCACCCAGGTCGTCATCGACGCCGCCTATGTCGAGAAGCATGTCGGCGACCTGTCGCGCAACACCGACCTGTCGCGGTTCATCCTCTGAGCCCTTAAGGTTCGGGCGGGTCTTTCGGTCGGCCCGAATCGTCCGCTCCATGCAAGGTGTGGCCAAATGGAAGCATCCGGCCACCATTATTGGCGGCCGGCAGCAGCCCTCTCTCGACTCTGCCGGGCGCTTTACCTAGGTTGCCGCCGTTTCCGAAAGCAATTTCAGGAAAAGTGTCCAGCAGTTTTCCGCCTGAAATTGCATTCAATCAAAATGGTTGGGGTGGATCGGCGATGGCCGAGCCGCCCCAAGGCGGCGGCGCATGAAGAAATATCTACTCCTCTTGATTGGCCTTGTACTGGCGGCGGCGGTGACCACCGCCGATGCCGCGACAATGGTGCCGCCGGGCAATCGCAACACCGTGCAGCCGGATATCCCGGGCGCCTCCAGCCGGCGCACCCAGGCAACAAACACCACCTTCCAGGCCAAGTACCGCAAGATCTACGCTTTGCTGCAGAACGATGCCGAGCTGCGCGGCAAGATCAGGAAGGTGGCGGCCGCCTATGGCATCGATCCGATGCATATCGTCGGCGCCATCGTCGGCGAGCACACCTACAATGTCGACGCCTACGACCGGCTGCAGACCTATTACGTCAAGGCTATGTCATATCTGTCGAGCAAGCTGAGCTTCGCCTATGAGGGCGAGGACGTCAGCGATTTCGTCCAGCGGCCGCAATTCAAGAAATGCGACGGCATGGGCGACAGCTATGATCTTTGGGAATGCCGCGAGCAGGTCTGGAACCAGTCCTTCCGCGGCAAGACGGTCGGAGGGACCAGCTTTCCCAACGACCGCTTCGGCGCCACTTTCTTCCAGCCCTATTACGCCGGCCAGACCTTTGGTCTCGGCCAGCTCAACCCGCTGACCGCGCTGCAGATGAGCGATCTCGTGCACAAGGTCTCGGGCCTGCCGAAGCTCGATGTCAATGATCCGAACGCGGTCTACAAAACCATCATGGATCCGGACCTGACGCTGCCTTACGTCGCTGCGACCATCAGGAAGTCGATCGACGCCTATCGCGGCATTGCCGGCTTCGACATCTCGCACAATCCGGGCCTCACCGCCACGCTCTACAATGTCGGCAACCCCGAGCAGCGCGCCTATGCGCTGAAGGCCGAGAACGAAAAGCGCCGCGCCGCCGGCCAGCCGGAAAAGCTGCCCGAGGAGAACTATTACGGCTGGCTGGTCAACGACAAGCTGGATGAGCTGAAGGCGTTGTTTTAGTCGATTCTCTCAGGCCGCCAGCAGCGACTTCAGCTTGACCGCTTGCGATTGGAGCGCGTCGGGCGCCGGTCTCGCCCGCTTGGCGATCAGCATCTCCGCAAGCCGGATGTCGCGCGCCACCGCATTGCCGGGACCGATGCCGCTGGCGGCGACCAGTCGGCCGTCCTCGGCCAGGTGGAACAGGATGAAGGCGCCGTCGTCGAGGTCGCGCCGCACTGTCGAGCGACCCTCATCGGAAAGCCCGGCGATCTGCAGTGTCAATCCGTATTGATCCGACCAGAACCATGGCACGGCGGCATGCGCCTCGCCGGCGCCGAGCATGTTCTTTGCGGCCAGGGCGCCCTGTTCCTGCGCGTTGCGCCAGGCTTCGAGCCGCACCCGCCGGCCGTCATAGACGGCTAGCGGGAATGAACAGCAATCGCCGGCGGCCAGGATGTCCGGGTCGGCGGTGCGTAGTTGCTCGTCCACGGCGATGCCGTTGTCGATTGTGAGCCCGGCTTCGGCTGCAAGCGCCGTCACCGGCACGGCGCCGATGCCGATCACCGCGAGATCGGCGACGATCTCGTGCCCGTCTGCCAGCGTGATGCGAACGGCGCCGTTGTCGGCGACAGACGTGATGCCTTGGCCGGTGAGCACCTTCACGCCTTCGGCCTCATGCGCCTTGCGGATGATTTCGGCGATCTCGGCCGGCACGCCCCGCATCAGGATGCGCGGCTGCGCCTCGATGACGGTG
>Ga0315336_1006052_pt1 | contig 12698 bp, 8 predicted proteins | sample ASW5metaG_FD_204512 | JGI IMG/M metagenome (GOLD analysis project Ga0315336, IMG submission 204512) | Ammonia-oxidizing marine archaeal communities from Monterey Bay, California, United States - ASW #5 | ecosystem: Environmental > Aquatic > Marine > Intertidal zone | place: USA: California...
TTCCATTGTTTTGTCTAAAATTGGTTTTATACTACTCATCACAATAATCTCCCTTTATATTTATAAATAGTTTAAAGTGATATTAGATACTGCTAGAGTAGGGTGTTTTTCGTCTTCTGAGGGATGGGGCGCCGCGGATGTTTAACTGAAATGGAATTTGTCTATTGGGGTCAGAATATCGATATTCATACTCTCCTAAAGATTTTTCGTATCTTCGATCTGTTAGAGCTGCGTCGTATCTGCGCCCGGGCGTTTCAAAATGACTACTCCAATCTGGATCTTCAGATCCATAGGCACCCATAGAAGGGGGAGTAGAGCGTGTTGTTCCACTGATATCAACTGTAATGCTTTCATAACTCGTGGCGGTGCCGGCGGCTGGCGAGCCCGTGGTTAATTTAAACCATTGGGTATCAAAATCGACATTGCCACCCACCGCAGGATCTGCTGTGCCGGGTTGTGAACCACTTTGAAAAAGAGGATTTCCTGTTATTTCGCCCGCGTTGGGGCTTCTAGGGGTGCCGTCATAAGAGCCACTAGTATCCCATTTAATAAAGGGATTATTACTTACATGTACTAAATTATAAGTACTATCATAGGCATTTATGCCGTCGCCAGAACCACTTACAATACAGTTTATTAGCTTACGTACACCATTAACAAGATAACCATCTCTACCTGAACTATTATTATGTCCACTTCCCACAAGAGTACAGAAACTAGCTGTTACATTAACATAACTGGCATTCGCATCAATAGTGTGATATCCCACTGCGTTGGTTGCTATCACACTATTATTAAACCAGACGTGGCCATCCGCGCCTATATTAAAAGTGGATCTCCCTTCTGATACAATTCGACAATCTTGTACTATTGCTGTGCCACCACCACCGATTGGTGTTGGACCCAAAAGAAAATGTCCCATACAGCCAGATAGAATATAATCTTTGCCGGCAGTAATTCCTCCATTGATTAAACCATCGTCATAGTTTTTCATGATCAGACCTAGAAAAACAGAACCGCTTACATAGCTCACAAAAGCATAATCGTTGTTACTAGAATCGCCATCCATAATGGGCTTATTGCTGCCCGTGGCGCGGACGGTTATTGCTTTGAAAATACTAATATCACCTTCATTATATTGACCGGAATCAATAATTTCAACGATATCACCTTCAGTATCGTCGGCTACTCCGACTGCGTTAGCTATGGTTAATTTGGGAGAACCGAAAGTTCCATCATTTGAATCATTTCCGGCTTTGGATACATAAAAAACTGTCATTTTGTTTTCCTAGTTCTTATAATAATTAGATAGTTCCAAAATAAGAAGGGATCGGGCGGGCAATCGAAAGACATGATTTAATACCTCAAATTGATATGTGTGCGTAGCCTTCTTTTTTCTCAATCATGATTTGTTGGTCCACACAATCTTTCAAACCGTCAAGATGAGAAATCAAAATGACTGTTTTAAAGTATGTCTTAATTAGTTCTAGAATGGAAATAAAACCATCCATGTTCTCGACGTCTAAAGACGTTCCGGGTTCATCCAAAATGAATATATCCGACTTAGGAAGAGATGAAACAGACAAGAGTGCTAACCGAATGGCCATAGCAGCTAGTGTTTTTTCTGCTCCAGAACCCATATCTAAAGGTCTCCCTTCGAAACGCGGGTGCTTAATAAATATATTAAGATTTTTGTTATCCGCTTCAAAATATACTTCAAAGTTTACAATATTTGTTAAGATTTTTGCTATTTCCTGATTAATAACCGGGAGTTGCCGTCTAATGATATCATACGCAATTCCATTACTGTGTACACATCGCATAAAAAGATCATAAGCGGAATATTCTTCCTGCAACATTATAACTTCTTGTTTCTTATCTTCTAGTGATTTAATCTTCTGTTCCAATGAACCATGTTCTTTGTAACAGTCTAAAAGTTTATCTTGGCACTTTTTCTTTTCTTTTTCCTTTTTTGATAAATCTTTTTTTATGTTTGATAGCTTTAAAGTAAAAATTTCTTTATTATTAATAAGTTCTTTATTTTCCTCATACTCTTCTTTTTTGTTTAATAATTCCCTCAGTTCTTTTTGTTCTGTAAGAACTTTATTTTCATAGCTCCCCTTTTCTATTTCTAACTCTAACACTCTTTTTTCTACTGCGGCCTTTTTTTCAACAACTAGATTATATTTTTTTAAGTATTCTTCAACCTTGTTTAAACCTGAATTCTTAATATTATCTTCTTTGTTTTTCTTTTGTTCATGAAGTTCCTTTACTTTGTGCCTCAGATCAATATATTTTTCGTTTGCCTCATGAGCATCTTTAATAAATTTACAAGTGGCATATTTATCGCCACATGGTACTTCATTCAAAAGTGAAACTTTTTTATGATTTATTTCCATTAGTTTTTGAGAACTTTGTAAATCATTTTCAATAATTCCTAATTCATTAAAGATTTGTTCTATATGCTCTTTCTTTTCTTTGTATTCATCTACCTTAAAACTTTCTTCAAACGTGGCTATCTTTTCCAAAGTTTCTTTATTATGAGCAATATTTTGATCACAATCAGTTATACAAACAGAACAATTCTCAGCATTACTCTGCGCAGTTGTTATTTGTTTGTTAACTGCCTTTATGTCAATAACTTCTGCAGGAATATTGTCAATTTTGTTTTGTAGAGTGACGACTTCAGTGTTTAACATTGTTAATTCTTGATTGATATCGTCGCATTTTTTATTTTGAGTATCGGTTTCATTTTCTAAGAACAACAGTTGTTTTTCAATTTCATACACTTCTTCATCGTAATTTTTTTCTTCAACACGATTTAGCGCTCCTCTTAGATCAGTCGCATCATCTTTAACTAATTTAAATTTTTTATCAAACACTTCTAAGTCAAGAAACTTTGCTAAAATTTCCTTTCGTTTAGTAGAACCCTCACTAATAAATTGTAGAGCCCCCAGCTGTGATGACATTGAAGTTAACAAAAAGTCTTCTAATGTTCCAAAATATTTACGAATATTTTTATCAGTTTCATTTCGTGTTATACCGTTCAAAATTTGAATGTTTTCAGTGACAAGATCTCGTACATAAAAATCTACTGAGGTTTTTGCTTCTAGCGTTTCTTCGCCTTTAAGTTTTTTAAGATACTTTTCGCTTTTTCTTTCAACTGTATACTCTTTACCACCAATCGTAATAACAGCCTTCCCAACAGCGTTGTCCTTGTTTTGATTAATAATGTTAAGATTTTTTCTTTCATTTTTACTTGTTGAGTTAAACAGAGTATATAACAAACTATCAATTATTGAAGACTTACCAGAATAATTTTTACCAAATATTCCAATAATTCCAGTTAGATTGGCAAAATCCACACTGTTCTGTTCTCCATAATTAAAAAGATTATCCCAAGTGATACTTGATATTTTCCAGTTTGTGTTTCGATTAACTTCCTCGCTTTCATTAATAATTTGATTGTATTTCTTATTTAAGCTATAAACCTTTTCTAATTGTTTGTCGGTGAGTTCATAGTCTTTTAAGTATTCTTTAATTAGCTTTTTTTGTACCGATTCATCGCGAAGATTATCAATTCTTAAATTATTAGTATGTTGTGAGACGTCACCGCGTTCACCAGCAGCACGGTTGAGATATATAACTTTTTCTACTTTAAAACGGTGCTGTGCGGTTTCAATGGCGCGCTTCATTGTATGTAGTGGTAAGTTATTTTCTGAGACTAATCTCAATCTGGCACCGGTAGGACATTGAGCATTCTTCGGCACGCGGCCGGTTTTAGTCAGGCGAATGGTAATAAATGGCTTGGGATTGGGTATAATAACATGTCTGACTGTAAAGTTTTTCTTGTTCTTAATATCCCAAATGAGAAAACCTTTGTCGTTGGTTTCCCCAAAATTTTGTTGTACGGTCGATCCGCAGTATCTTATTCTTCCTCCATCATCAAGTGATTGGTTGGTTTTATGGATGTCTCCGAGGAAGGCAAAATCAAAACCTTCGAAGATGGAGATGTCGTTTTCTCCGTTTTCCATAACCCATCCCAAATCGGTTTGACAATTCGATATAGATCCGTGATAAAGAGCCACGTTAATCCTATCGGGATCGCTAGGATTAATCCAATTGCTGCGATCAAAGACGCTAAGTACATTAAGAGTAATTTCATCATTAATAGATGTTTCCCCAGAGTTCTTTAAAAGATGTAAATTAGGTAATTTCAGAGCGTCAACTATGGGAGAAATAGCATCCTCGCGTGAACTATTTTTCAAGTTGCCGTCATGGTTCCCTAATATTATATAGGTTGGAGCGACGTCAGAAAGCCCAATTAAAAATTCTGAACAGAGTTTTACAAATTCTGGGGATATATGTGTTTTGGAGTGTGCAATATCACCACAATGGATAATATAGTCCACTTTTTCTTCGCGTAGACGCTCGCAAAGAGCTTCAAATACTTCACGATATTCTTTATGATATCGTAAATTGCGAATGTGGGTGTCTGATATGTGGGCGATTTTAGCCATTAATTACTCCAATAAATATTAAAAATATTTTCTGTGTTCATCAGCTGTGAACTTTCTTTCAATTTTTCAGCTTCAAATCTTGTTATCGAGCCAATGTCATTTATTTGGGATGTATCCAAAAAATAAACGCTTATACCATATTCTAATAAAGAATAAATCATTTGTAAAGATTTATTTAAGGCATCCTTGTCCAGTCCAAGATATATTTTGGGTTGTTTTGTTACTATTTTTTTAAAAAGTCTATTGCTTTCGTTGATAGTTGAACCCAATATTGGAATAGAGTTTTTTATTTTTATCGCATCAAAAACACCTTCCACAAGAGTTATAGAATCATTCCAATCAATTAAAAGGTCATTAAAAATAATATTTTTTGATGCTGGTGGGTTTTTGTATTTCAACCAATCTTTTCCATATGTCCGCGCTGAAAAGTAGTTACAATTTCCTTCTTCATCAAATGAAGGAAAAATAATTCGTCTTCTATATGTTCCCCTATCACAATATCCAATCTTGTAATAAAGAATATCAGCAGATGATATTCCTCTGCTCATGAGATATGAAAGCGGCTCTCTTGCTGAATATGGTTGATCTGGGCGCGCCAAACAAAAATATTCTTTTGGAAGATTGATTATTTGCTTTTCTTCTTTTTCTTCGGCGCAAAAAACAGCATCCAAAGAAGACATGTCAATTTCCTGATTAAGAAGTGCCCACTGATGTCTATCTTCTGTTGTGCCAAATCGTTTGACAAGATAAGATATGTTGCCTTTGGAATTACAAATCCAACATTTAAAAAACGATTTACTTATATTAATGGAAAGCTTTTTTTTGTGATGCTTACAAAAAGGACAATAAAACAAAAGCTCTGAGCGCGCTTTATAAGGAGTGCCAAAGATTTCTTGTAATATGTTTTCTTTTGTGTTTATACTCATTTGGTGTGTTTATCAGCTACTGAGGAAGCTGCAAATGCTTCTGGTTTAATCTTACATTTAAAACCAGAGCCGGCAGCATAACCCATCAGCATCTTGGCCATGCGTGAAGTTTTTTCATTTTTGTCTTCAGGAGAAACATCAATATGAATCTCCAAATTCGCATTAGGGCAAATTTCAGTAATGTCCATGGCTATATTAATTGATTTTTCTATTTCTCTTAATATTCTAGTGTAAAATCTCGTAGGTTCATTATATTTTTCTTTTTTATAAAAGTAAAGACCTCCGCGCTGATTTTTAGCGCCTAATAAAACTATACTTGTTACAAATGTACATTTACCGGAACTTACAAGAGAATCTGTCCCTACAAAAACTTGACCGTTTTTTTTATGATGTGATTTGATTTTTTGAAATATTTCGTAAAGGGTTATGTCTTTATTAGAACCATCTTTCCAGTTCATTTTAATCCTGCGTTAGCTACAACAATCGCATCAGCCATATCGAAATATTTTGGTTTTGGATTGCCTTTTGGTGTATATTGTACCTTAAAATTAGGATATTTGTCAATAACCCAATTTAATATTTCTTTTTTGGTGTTTGCGCCGCGGGCAACTTTAATTTCATTTAGTTTTCTGGCTTGCTGCGCAGTAAAATATTCTGGTTGTTTCTGAAATATGTCATAACAGATCCATGAAATTATTCCATTGAATCTTTGTAGAGTTGCCATTGTTTTTGCGGTTGACCCGCCGGAGCCAAAGAACATAAATGGCTTTTCTATAAAAATTTGCTGAATGGGGTATTGTATTTTCATATCAAATATAGCATCTTTTATGTGTTCAGCTTTGTGATATGAAGATGGAAAATACTTTTTATTTCTCATGTCCCAAACGTCACAACGTATAATTTCACCATTATTATCCAGCACGCAGTAACCAGTTATACTGGTACTCACATCTAATCCTAAAATCATTTGTTTGTTGTTTCCTTAAATATCTAGTTTGAGTTTGAAGGTAAAATCCCGGCCACCAGTTTTTTTAATAGGAGTCGCTAAATTGGCCACTGCAATAAGATTTTTCTTTTCGTCATATATACCTATTTTATTTATAAATGTTTGATGTTTAAATTTTTCATCATAATCGTAAAAAGAAGAACTTACTGTGTTGTGTAGTTCTATCTCAGAGTTTTCGCTATACTGCTTGCTACCAGTAATAGGTTTTTTAGCTTGATAACTGTCATAATTTATATATGTATGGTTGGTCGTATAATTTAAATTATCTTTAGGAGCATGAGCAAACATGGTAAGTGTTTGAATATAATTGGTACCTTCAAATTCCATCCCAAAGCTAGCAGAAGGGGTAACATCAGTATTGCCATCATGGGCGCCTGCTCCGAAGCAGATCCAATCAGCTTTTCTTGTTACATCTCCAAAATCATAAGAATTGACTGTTAAATCCCAACTTCCAGTCAACACAATTATTCCTTCGGTATATAAAATAACCCCCGCAACCGATCCGCTTCCGTTTGTTTGAGCCTCTGGAATTCCATCGGTTTGTATCAATTCACCATTATAATATTTATCTTGTAATCTCCCAACCAATGTTCCGGAAATATAGAACTTTAAGTCTACAGTGCCTTTTTTAATAGTGCTTCCATAAAATATAGAAGGAACATAAAGAAGAGATAGCTCTTGGATTTTTTTGTCGCCCAAAGAAGATGAAAAAGCATAATGATTGCTTAGGGGTGTATAATAATTTAAAGTATTTTTTAAGGCTAAAACGTGTGAGCCCGTGGGGTTTAAATTACCATGGTTGGCAATAAATCTTTCTCGCGTTAATGAAGCAGAAAGAGGATAGGAGCCAACTATCACATCTCCATATTGATAAGCCGTTTCATAATCAACCTTGGATACTCCCTGTAGTGCTTCGAAATTGCCTTCTTTAGTGATAAAAGGATAAATCAAAGAAGTAGAAGGTCTATCAATATTTAATTCATATAGACTTAATGCGCCGACTGGAGTTTGAGTAACATTATTAACAAAGGCTCCGCTTTGAATATTTAAGTTGTTATAAAAAACTTTATGATCGTTAATATCAAATTTTACAGCAGGGTGCGCTTGTATGGTGTTGTGAAATATTTCATTTTTTTTGAACTTGTAATATGGCATAAGGCATTTTACTTAATAATCTAATCTAACTCTTAAAGTAAGCTCGTTAGTCGGAGATTTTTTTAAAGGTTCTGATAATTTAGCAACGGCTAATAACTCATTGTCCGGTGAATATAAACCAACTGTCGTAATATAAGAAACGGGATTTGCCAATGGGTTGTTTCCCTTGACACGAATTTGCGAAGAACTCAAATAAGTTGAGTTAGACGAATAATTAAATTCGGTATTGTTGGCTCGACAGAAATAGATTGTTGAGTTTAGTTCGGTTGTATTATTAAAATCTAAATCGTTAATGGTAACCCTTAAACCATTAGCGAGTTGGGTAATAGTTGAACCTGTCAGCTGCTCCACAATTTGACCGCCGCCTCCTGCTGTCCCCGCACCGGTGCCAGTAGCACCCGCAGCGTCTTTTGCCGCAAGGGCACGGGTCACGCTTGGGCCATTGGGATCTCCAAAAGCACCACTAAACATAGAAGCTGTTATTACAGCTATACCGGCTTGATAATAAAGATGCCCTATGATGGCGCCTTTAGGCGCCGCAGAAGATGTATAGAGAAGGCCATACTCGCCCGAAGGTGAATTGGTCAAATAGGTCGTTTGTGCGCCGTAGTCTCCAATGGTTTTAAGACCCCCTAAGCCAGTAGGAGGTGCCATAAAAGTTGCACTCGTAAACACTTTTAGCCTAAAAGAATCTTTTTTAATTTCATCTTTCGTTAAAAGGCGCGCAAAATTTACAAAAACGCACTCCTTAAATTTAGCACCACCGCCGAGATTGCCATCAAGGTCAAACTCTTGAATATTGCTTCCGGTGTCATACCCAACTAATACTTGTGCCATCTGATTATAAATGTTGATTTTCTTAGCATTTTGAACATGATCGGAGCCAGATAAAGAACTATTAGGAGAATAACCAGCTGTGATATCAAAAATATGATTTGCCGATGAACTTAAATAAGGATAATCGTAAACAGCTTCATACATTCCATGAGTAAAGGTTTTGATATTTGCGCCGGCGGTTCGGGCCGCGTTGGTGTAGGTTCCGGAAACAATTGTTCCGGTAATTGGAATTGCTTCGTGAAGTAGTGTTCTTGTTGTAGCTACATCTTCTGGTAAGATTGTTTTAAATGAATTAGCCATTATTTTCTCCTAATTAGCTTGTCTTTTTGGCAAAAGTAACAGGAATATCTATTGAATATCCTGTAGTAACACCAGTTACTTTTATAGTGGTGTCAATGCAACCATATGTAGTTGAGGCGCCGCTGTCGGAATTCTTGACGATTGCCGATCTTCCGATAGTATCAAATAAGTAATCTGATGCCTGTAAATTGGAACTAGCTCTTAAGGCAAATCTTACTTTGGTGCCGCGGGGGCCCTGTATCATTTCGTTGCCCTCGCCTAGGCCCACATAATTTTTTTCTGTGGAATCATTTATCTGGCCTGTTTTACATAGGTCAATATATTTTCCCACGCCCATGGTTATATAATAAGTGGCTATTTGATCATCATCAATAAAAGAAGGTGAACCAACGCTTCCGGCTTCGATATCGGTAATCATTCCCAAACGATTATCCATATGAATCATATATTGGCGCTCTGTAAGTTCTGAGGATAATTGATTCATAGGATCTAATTTCTCCGTGTTTAAACCTTGATCCACACGAATATGAACCCCGTTGGTTGGTGAAATTTCGCCGTAACCGTATATTACAGTACCTTTGAAAGCAGTGTTGTCATCTTTAAGTTGAGTAAATGTATTACTGTTGACAATTGTCAAGAAGGAACCGCTAGATAGACCGTTGACAGCGCTGTTTGGAATCCGCGTGGTGTTGTCAGCAACCTCATTTAGCATCAATTCTGGTAAATAAAGCAAGCTATTATTTGTAACACTAAGTAACTTACTTTTTAAGGTTGCTCTGTTATTTGTGAAGGCTTCTAAAATTGGAGTTTGTAAAATCTCTAAATCATAATATGCCGATCCTGAAGCCGCATTGGGATTATAACTTGCATAATCAATTTCATCATCACCAAAAGCATATTTGGTTACCTTAAAAGTGCCATCGCCACGTGCTAATCTTTTTCTACCCGCATCAGTTAAAACTGCGTCAAGTATAATATCGCCTGAATTGTCTAGAAACGCCATATATAACTCCTCATTTTACTATAAATAGTTGTAATACAATTATTATTCATTTATTGTGCTCATAAACATGTTTAGAAATAAAAATATCATAGAGCGGGAGGATCAATATTATCATCTAGAAGATCCCCCACCTCTGCGTCCTTGTTTTTCTTGTTTTCGTTTTCCACAACAACCTCGGTGTCATCACCGCTGCCATCATCAATTGGGGCCCCCACAGCAAGACCGGATGATAATTTATTTTCTATTACATAAATATCATTAGTGGTGTTGGTAAAATCCAAATTGAGATCGATCTTTTTACCCGTCTTTTTAGAAATAATTCTTATTTTGTATTTTTTTAATTGGGGTGTTCCGCCCGGACTTGGCGCCTTTTTATACCCCAAAGTATTATCTAAAATATTATTAGTGTTCTTCTTGTTTTTTTCTGGATTAATCAGTGTCCTCGTGCCATCGGCTAATCTGATTTTTAAATATTTTTTAAAAGATTTGCTATATTTTGGAGCCTTTTTCGCTTCAGAAAAATTATAAACATGGGTTATTAAATAGGGAGGAAAGCCTTCTTCCTTAACTATTCTTACATAAAATATGTTCGTTGGGTTAGAAATGTTTTCATGTACATCTATACATCTTGCAAAATAATAATAGTCTGTGTTTGATAATATATAATCATCGTAGCCGCTTCCTTCTTTCACGCCCAATTCTTTTAAATTAGCATTCGCGAATGCCGTCCAACTATCTGGTTTTTGAGTGGTTCTATATATTTGATATTTTGATGCCGTATCATCAGTTTTGTAGGAAACATATCCGTATTGTTTTAGGGTGAGATCTTTTTGTTCTTTCAAATATTTTTTATTTTTTTCGATATCTTCTTCAAAAACAGTTATAGGAACCAAATTTCTTTTTCCGTAATTTATATTTAATGACACTAAAATCTTTTCATCATCATCTTTATAAGGTCGAAACACAATATCCGGCGGTAAAGGTGGTTTATCCACAATTTTTGTTAGTTGTTCACCACTCAAATTCTGCATAGATGGCGTATTATAGTAAGGAGCGCGTACAATTATTGGTGCTGCCTCGTTTATAAAATTTTCAATATTGGCGGTGCCCGTTTCTATGTACTCATCTTCCCCTTTTATTAACACATTCAATCCATGATCTGAGTCTTGTCCTTTTGTCCCTTTCCGATCAATCCAATATTTTGAACCAATAATCAGCGAATGGATATATATTCGATATGAATATTTTTCTTCGTAAAAAACCTGTGTGTCAATATAAGAAGTTTCTTTACCTTCATATAAACAAGGCAAAAAGATACTTTGTATGTGTCTATCTCCATATTCTGAACTATGTTTGTACTTAGCAATTTCAATCACTAATGGCTCCGTATGACATTTTTTACCTTCATAGATGTTTTTAAGCGTGAGTTTTTTATTTTCTATAAATTCAAGAATATCATTTTTAATTGCGTATAATTTTACCGTATTAGAAATATCATCTCCCTCTAGAGGGCCTGTGATTTTTTTGGAACCAAACTCAACATATTTATCACCAGAAAAATATTTTTCATAATTACCAATGGCGGCGGCCGAATTAAATATTTTGGCTACATCCATAATTTGAAGATCTGATGTAACACCCATATGGCGCGGTAGACCCCATCCATGGGACCAGAAGCTTTCCGGATTTTCGGTATGCATCACAAAGCTATGTACTGCCGACTCGGGGTTCCCATAGCTTGAAAAATAATTTGCTAACAAAGTAACAAAACGGTTCACATTTTTTGTATTTTTTAACCCGGTCATAAATTCTGAATTTTTTGAGGGAATTTTTACTTCGTTATACATTGGAAATAATTTAGCTATAGCGTTAGCTTCATTTAAAAAGTTTTTATTATCTATAACAATGGTTTTGTATCGATAATAAGTGGCTACGTTAAAATCAGTTGGAAAAGCAGTATCTTCAGGTATTTCCATATACCACGGCAGTTGGTCAACAGTTGGACCTGATGAATTAGCAATTATATCATAATATTTTTTAACAGAGACCTTCTGAACTAAATCACTACTTGGTAGTTGAGTATCCAAAGTAATAAGCTTTTTAAAATAATCAGACTTTTCAGTTTGTAAGGAATAATATGTGTATAAGTTTGGCAATTGCCATTCCATCGTAACATTTTCTGGATATTTTTCAGAATATTCCGCGTAATAATTATATTTCGAATTTATCGTCACAACATCTTCGTTAACAATATAATCTAACGCGTTGACAGGAGGAGTACTCGTGTTGTTGTCATGATCGATTAAAGGTAAATCCTTTGTTCCTCTTGGTAGATCTGCTACAAAATATGTATGACGGGATATATTTTGTAAAGTATTAACAAGTTTACCGTCAACAATCTTCATCTGCCCTGTCATGCGATACATCTTCAAAAGCTTTTGTAAAATTTCACGATAGAGTTTGGCGTTAATAAACAATTCCTGTAATTGTTTGACTTTAGGTACATTTTTCAAAGATGTAAAGAATTTTATGTCGCCGGCTAGGAAGGACAGCATGAGAGTTTCAGGAGACAAATTAAATATAATATTATTTCTTACATAGTCAATCCCGAGGTTGTCACCTAGTGTGGTCCACCATGGGCCATGTTGGCCAGTTTGGAACTGTCTATGTTGTTTTAAAATTGCGCGACAAGCTTGGAGTGGCTGGCCACCTAATAACCATGGGGGAATAAAGTCAAGCTCGTTTAATAGTGTGGGACTATAATAATCCTCAAACTTCAATGAATTTCCAAATAAGTTAGCATTGGTGTTAAAACTATCTTCTACATTTAATAAATCAAAATCCATTTTTGGAGCTTCTTTGTGCAGCTGCTCCATGGAATAAAAAGGGCCGAATACAGTGGGTACTGAACGTGGAAATGTTTCATTAACTTCCCATCCTTGATCTACAAA
>Ga0315336_1006053_pt1 | contig 12697 bp, 12 predicted proteins | sample ASW5metaG_FD_204512 | JGI IMG/M metagenome (GOLD analysis project Ga0315336, IMG submission 204512) | Ammonia-oxidizing marine archaeal communities from Monterey Bay, California, United States - ASW #5 | ecosystem: Environmental > Aquatic > Marine > Intertidal zone | place: USA: California...
TTATCCCAATCTGAATCGATCTTCGACGCCGGCCGATCAGGATTTGGAGCAGGATTTGCAAAAGCTTTGATTCGAATGCGGGCAGGCTCCGACGATGCGCCTCTTGTGCAGGCGATAGCCGGTCAAGAGCGAATCGGCGGCGAGAAAAGGGTTCCAGTTCAGCAATTCGGTTGAGCGGAGCCATTGTGCACAGACTCCCTACATCGGCTGAGACATATACATGAAATAGACTGCAGAGCCCAGGATCTCTCCATCGGGCGCGACCACCACGTCGAACCTGGTTAAATCACTTCCTTCGTCATCATGGATAGATCGAGAATACCGGTGAACGTTGACCGTTTGATATTCGAAGGAAGCTCGCATTGAGCGGAAATACTTTTTGAATTCATCCTCGTCATTCCAGCGAAGTCCTCCGCCATCCATGAGCACCCGTTGTCCCGCGAGTAACCCCGCCAGCGTATTCATAGCGCAATCGAGTATAACGTTCTCGTCGCAAGACTGTGTTTCGATACACCCTGCCGAGAATCCGGTTGCCCCGGGACCTGTGTCAGGACCTTGAGCCCCGCACCGCCCGGGTTCCAGCGGCGAATCAAACGGGGCCTTCTTTGAATGTTCCGGCGATATGAGCAAACTCAGTGTTTCTGTTCGCTGACTCCTCTCGAGTTTCGGTCTGTAGCACGTGACAAGGATCCGGGTCCGCCCTCTGGACAATTTCAGAATCAGGGCGTCACTCGCGACTTTTTCAATCTGGAATCCGGACAGATCCTGGGTAATCCTGCGCATGATATATTCATTCATTTCCGAGGCGTGAAACGGTGATGCCGGTTCAGCAGATGGGGAAATCTGATAGAAATAGAATGCGATCGCGGTCAATACGGACACAATGACCAGAGAGAGATAGAGAACGATTCTCTTTATCACGCGACCAATAAACCTGGAATCCGTCATGCTCGAATCACGAATACAACCCGACAAATGTGCGAGATGGCACACAGGATATCAGATTTAAACGTCAAGTCTGGACATTTCTCGTTCAACCTGACCGGTCGGACCTGGTCGTTACGAATGTTGGCGCGAGTCGCCGGGATTTATCTTTTTCGACGAAAGACTACGGGAAAGACTACGATGAAGACTGGTTTTGGATCGAGGTGTGTTTCCATATTTCCCGCATCTCGGCGCTGGTTTCGAGCAACGAGTCCAACGCACCCTGGGCGGCGATGCGACCCTCCTTCATGACGATAATGTGATCTGCCCGCTGCAGTGCCGCCTGCCTGTGGGAAACCACACAGAACGTGCGATCGATTGATTCGAACATTCGGCGCCACAATTCAGTTTCCGTGTCGATGTCCAGTGCGCTCGACAGGTCGTCGATGATGTAGAGTTCGGGCTTCCGGGCAAACATCCGGGCGACGGCTGTGCGTTGGAGTTGACCGCCGGACAACCGGACGCCGCGCGGCCCGAGCATCGTCTCGAGTCCGTCGCCCATCTCGGCGACATCCTGCTCGAGAACGCTGAGACGGATTGCGTCGTCCATGTCCGGTTCGGTCAATGTCCAGCCCATAGCAATATTGTCCGACATTGAGTTGCTGAAGAGGTGTGGTACCTGCGGCGTGTATGCGCTGCGCGGTGCGACAAAGAAGTCGGTGGGGACCTGTACGGGTATTCCATTCCATTGAATCTGCCCCTGTTGCAGCGGCAGCAGCCCCAGGATGCAGCGCAGCAATGTTGTCTTCCCGGAGCCAACGGGACCGGTGATGACGACAAACTGGCCGCGCCGGATCGTCAAAGAAATTTCTGCGAGGGCGAAACTTCCGTCCTCACAAGTGTACGACAGATCCTCCAGGCACAATTCCTCGAGCTTATCGTCGATCGCATGTCCATCGACGGCAACGAATCGGGGCTCCTCCCTGAGGGACAGTTGAGTCTTGCGCGCGACATCGGGCCGCTCGCCAGGATCGATGATGTGCAGGAGGCGTTCATAACCGACTTTCGCCTGGTTGTGCTGTTGGATCCTGCTGCCGAGACCGCCGAGATAGCCGGTTGCATCCTGGAGAATCGCCATGAACAAGACAAGATCGCCAACCGTAACAAAGCCACCGCGAATCCCAAACACGGCGTACAGGAGAATCGCGCCGAGAAACAGCAGCCGTACGACGCTGAACCCCGTGCCTAGCAGTGTGTTGTAGAGATCGTCCTTGAGGTCGGCATGCTTGCGGATGTCATTGATTGATCGGAAATGTGCGACGACATCGTCTTCTCGCTGACCCACCTTGATTGTCTGCACCGACCGTAGTGCCTCGGCAATGAACCCCATCACGCTCCCGGTCGCTTCGCGGCTTTCTCTGCGATGCCACTTGATTCTCTGCACACAGATGTGTGCAACGACAAAGGTGACAATTAGCGGAACGAACAGCGTGAGGGTCAGGAACACGTTCAGCTTGATCAGAATGACGAGTGCAACGACAAGATACGAAATCCGTCCGATCGACAGCATCCACATGAAGATGTAACTGGCAATGGTCGAGACATCCTGGTAGAATCGATCGATGATCGCGCCGGGCGCTTCGCCGAGAGTTCGGGCGCCCGGGCGGTTGAGGATCATCCCCATCAGGTTGTGGGAGACATGCGACACAATCGTCTCGCCGTACGTCTCCCTGAGTAGTGGCCATACCAACCAGCTGATCATCCGTAACAGACCGACGACCGCCATCAGGATCAGCAGCGTGCCGATACTCAATCCTATCGTCTTGTCCCCGGTCAGCTCATTCAGCATCTGCTGGATAATCAGAGGAAATGCCAGCCGCGCCTGGCAGAGAGTGGTCAGCAAAATGCAGCCCCCCAGGCACGTGAACGGGGCGAACAAGAAAAGCCGCCACAAGAAGGCTCCAAACTTCAAGGGGCGCCTCCCGTGGCCAGTGACTGCTGCCGTAGCCTCGCGTATGCGGAACCCGGATCCTCGAGCAACGCCTGGCGCGGTCCGCACTCGACAACGGCGCCGGCCTCGAGCACCAGCACCTTGTCGACGGCCTCTATTGTCGAAAGATGATGCGCGATGATGATGGCGGTGCGGTCAGTCATCAGGTCGGCGAGGACCCGTTTTATTCGATGCTCTGTCACCGGGTCGAGACGAGAGGTCGGCTCGTCCAGAATGACGATGCCGGGGTCCTTCAGGAAGACGCGCGCCAGCCCGATCAACTGCGCCTGGCCGGCGGAAATATTTCCGCCGCCCGGCGTCAACTCCGTCTCGAGTCCGTCCGGTAGTTGCCTGAACCAATCAATCAGGTCAATTCGCTCGATGATGGCTTCCAGCGCGGCGTCGTTCACATCAGGGTTGAACAGTCTCAAATTCTCACGGAGCGTGGATTGGAACAATTGAACTTCCTGGGTGACCAGCCCAATGCGTCCATAAAGATTGTGCAGCGCGATCTCCGTCTGATCAATTCCGTCGATCCGAATGCTACCCGATTCGGAATCAAACATCCGAAAGAGCAGCCGCGTGATAGTCGTCTTGCCGCTGCCGGTTCGGCCGATGATCCCCAGGCGCTCACCAGGCGCAAGGTCGAAGGATACAAGGTCCAGCACGGTTTCACTATCGTTATAGGCAAACGATACGTCCTTGACCGTGACGGAATGCTGATTCGCCGTCAGTGTCTTGCTGCCGACATCTTCGATCGATGATCTTGTCTCCAGCAAATCAGAAATCCGACCGAGACAAGCGACCGAACGCTGCAGCCTGGTGACTTCGCCCACAATCCGGTCGATTGGACCGAGCAGCATGTTTGTATACCGCAGGATCAAGTAGACGATACCGATCGAAATCAGCCCTGCCGTCGCCAGGCGATAGCAACTGTACACCGCAAGGATATTCGCGGATGTATAAAGAGTGACGGTTATCGCCGTCGGTACCTGCGACATCACGACGAACTTCCGCGCTTTCTGCATGCGGAGGTACATCCAGTGCTCCAGCTGGAAAAGCGCATATGGCAAGGCGCCATTGGTCTTGATCTCTTCGCGTCCGGTCAGCGTCTCTTCTATGCACCCCGCATTTTGAGACTCTACCTCGCGGAATGCGGCCATATGCGACGTGGATATGTTCCGCACCGGAAACAACACAACGGCGGCGGCCAGTGTAAAAGCAAGAAATGCGGCACCCAGCCAGAGGTTGATGTAGAACAAGAGACTGAGAACGCCGACAAGCAGGAGTGCACTCGACAACAGCCGGATAAACAGGACGGAAAAGAACCCCTCGAGCTCGGCGACATCACCGTCGATTCGTTCGAGCAGCTGGCCGGGACTATTGCGATTGTGGAATCGCATATCTAGATGCAGGCAGTGACCAAAAAGATTCTCTCGCATCGAATTCGTAGCCGTCCACGCGACCAGGTTTGCGAGGTAGCTCTCCGAAACCCGCAATACTTCCTCGAGCAAAGACAGAACAATGAACGCAGCCGTGAGCCAGACCAGAATCGACATCGATTCGCCGGCCATGGCCGAATCAATGATGTGGGCGGTCAGCCGCGGGGTCACCAGCGCCAGGCCGCTGGCGCAGACCAGCAACAGCAAGAGCACAATCACTCTGCCTCTTTGCGGCCGCAGGTAGCTCTTCAATATCGAAAAGTGAATCTTCATGCTCTTTGGGGCGTGTCATGGACTTGGGGCAGTTTTACAAGCTGTCCTGCACGAGCGTCGCAGCGAGCCGCACCAGGTCGGGCCGATTCTGCTATGCCGTCGTTGCCGTCTGCTATGGCACCCATTGTTGCGCACACGCCCCAGGATCTCCAGGAAATCGCGGTTCCCTGGATCCGGGTGTAGCGAGTAACATCCTGATACTTGTTTTTGCCTATGTCGCCCACCATCGGCGCGCCGCCTCAGGCCAGGCGACCGGATAAAGGGTCAGGCGACTCCCCTTGACGCGGACATTCGCGTACTCCGGGAAATCACGCAGCAGAGCGCCCGTCCGCTCGAGCGAGTCATCACGAACCGCGGCCAGAATCTCCGCCGGTTGTTCTCCAAGCATAAAAAGTGATTGGATCGTTTTCTCGATATCCTCCCGGTCCAGCGATACTACGAGCATGCAACGGATCGGAAAACAACGATTTTCCATTTTGCATTTCTGCCATGGGAGTAGATATCGGTTCTGTCGTTGTTCGACTCTCGTGACCGGGCCAACGTCTATATCGGCTTTCGCTGCAACAAATCCGGATCTGAGAAGATCAGCACGGCACAAAGGCCGAACGATGAGACCCGGATGTTCCTGGCAGATGACACGGTGGAGCTCTTTCTTGACACGAATCACGACGGGACGACGTATCATCAGTTTGGCGCTAATCCGAGCGGGACACGCTATGATGGGCGTGGCAGGAGCGCTGACTGGAACGCCAATTGGGAGCTCAAGACAGCGATGAGCGATATACACTGGACTGCGGAGTTCCGCATTCCTTTCGCATCGCTTGGCACCAGTTTCCCGCAACCAGGTACGGTGTGGGGGATCAACTTCTGCCGCACGCGCCAGGCAGGCGATCCGGAGCATGCCAGTTGGGCTGCGGTCCGACGTGAATTCCACGAACCCGAGGCGTTCGGTGAATTGATTTTCGGCGCCCCCTCCGATGTCTCCCATTCCATACTTTCAACAGGAACCTCAATGCCGGATTGGTGGGTGCACAGTGAGATTAAACTCCTCCTTAGAAACGGAATGGAAACTCCGCTCACCGTTCGAGCACAATGGACTGTGAATACCGCTACCCGAACTGTCACGACGCCTCTCAAACCAGGAGAGGAAAGAGAGATTTGCGTCAGCGCCGGCGACGACATGCGTCTGGATACCGGGGGCAACCGTACGACAATGGCGATGGCCCTAACCGTGGCCAATGCCACGACCGGCGAGGTTTACGATTACAGAACAGCTACCCGCGAACCGGTGCCTCCGATTCGGGTCTCCGTCGATCGCTACTATTACTCGCCGGATATTCGCGGGGGACGGGTGAACTTGACGTGGAACCAGGGAAAAGGTCGATTCATCGATTTTGAAATCGTCAAAGAATTGGGCGAAAGCCCCATCACCAGCAAGAGGATTTCTCTCGTAGCTGATAAGCACGAATATGATCTTCCGATTGCGGTCGGCGACTGGGGTCATGGTCGCTATGTTGTCTCAGCACATCTGCTGGCCGGGGACGAGGAGAGACTGTGGTCCGAGCAACGTGCCCTGATCAAGCGGGAGCTCACGCCTGCGCCAACACCTTCGGCCGCCCCGGAATTCAGTATTCGTTCGGACGGGATTATCCTGGTGGATGCAAAACCGTTTTTCCCGTTTTTTGCCAGTTCGCCAGAACCAGAGAGGAGGTCGCCGCTAGCCAAAGAGTGCTTCAATGTGAAGTATTCGGGATTCGGCGAAGTGCCCAGACCCTTCAGCAGGCCGGAAGCCAGACTTTTTTCCTCCATTTCCGGCGGCAGACTCGTGCCGGAAAAGGAGAAAATGTTGGAACTTATCCGAAACGAAGTTGCTGCTCGTAAGACCGATCCTCTGCTCCTGTACCGAAGCCTGGCGTATGAAGCGACCGGTAAGATGTACAGGGGGAAAGACAACCCGGTACGGGTGAATAACGCTGCGGAATTTGCCGAAATAAGCCGGCTGTTCAAACGTGTCGATCCGCATTGCCTCACGGGCGTGCAGATCCGAAGTAACTTTGCAGACTACAAAGACTCTGCGGATATCATTGAAGTTGCGCACGTGAGTTCCTCCTATGCGAGAAAGTTGATCCCGCATCTGATCCGCGATCTGAATCATACCCGGGCGTGCCTTGGACCGGGAAAACCGTTCGTGTTCTGGATCGGAAGCTCCATCCCCAACGCCCGACACCGTACGGCAGAGGAGATTCGATGTGCATCTTACCTGGCCCTGATGCACGGCGCAGCAGGCATCATTTTTCACCTGGGCCATGATGGCATCAACCCGTCGATGACGCGGCATTGGTCGGTTTACCCAGGCCTTGCACGAGAGTTCGAAGAATTGGTCCCGATCGTGACCGCACCCCCGCAGTCTCGCAGTGCCGGGATAACGGTGGAGCCTCGCGAGGTGGACTACGCCGTGCGGGAAAGCGACGGTCAGCTCTATCTCATTGCTGTCAATACATCGAGCAGCCGGGTTAATGCGCAGATCACGATCACGGATCCTGCCGTCGCCGGAAAGCGGGCAAAGCTCCCGTTTGAAAGCAGAGAGATCGAACTGACGGATAACAGCTTTGTTGACATGTTTACGCCGTTTGAGTCGCACGTTTACGCGTTGCAGCCCGGATTGTAGTTTCGGTAGCGATCCCGATAGCGATTTGGAAACGCGAGGCAAACGATTCGCATCAGCGTTTGTCGACGAGGGAGAAAACGGGCTGGATGCCTTGGTTAAGCCACCTCTGTAATCTTTGCAGGTTTGATTTTCTTGAGCGCTTTCTCTTCCTCTTGCGCCGCATGATAAAGGTCCCATCGTTGCTGCAGATTTAGCCAAAACCCGGGAGTCGTCCCCAAGAACTTCCCCAGGCGCAGCGCCGTGCTTGGGGTAATTCCGCGACGTCCATTCACCAATTCGTTAACCCGTTGGTAGGGGACGCCAATCCCCTCGGCAACATCGCGTTGGGTGAGTCCCATGGGCTTGATGAACTCGTCCAGCAGCATCTCCCCTGCAGGAGTAGGCACTCGATTTGTAGGAATGCGAACCATGATTTTCTCCTTAATGATAATCTACAATCTCGACGTTCCTGGGACCTTCGCTGGTCCACTGAAAACAAATTCTGTATTGCTTGTTCACCCGAATGCTGTGTTGCCCACGTCGCCGCCCCGACAGGGATTCCAGCATGTTCCCGGGCGGAGCCCGGAGGTCAGAAACCTGTTCAGCAGAATCCAATAAGTCCAACTTCCGGGCAACAACGCGCCAAATGCTTCGCGGACAGACCTTCCGGGCCGCCTTTGTGGACCGACCGTTGAATAGGTCCTCGGTACCGGCGTCTCGAAACGACTGAATCACTATGCCATAATAGCCGGGATATCATGCTATGTCAAGGTGCAGTGTTCAGCATGAGAGGAATGATCACCCTTACCTGTTCCCGACGCAGGAGGAAATTTGGTTCAAGGTCTTGTTGGCAGATCGATTGTATTCCATAGGGTGACTCAACCCTTACAAGGAATTGGTTTCATCGAGGCAATTTCCTGCCAGTGACATTGTATGGCGAAATCTTTTTGCCCCATTGTTCCTGCCTTCTCGACTGGTTCGAAGACGCTTTCGTCGCCAGAGTGAGGCAGCAAAAAAGTTGGGGCAGAAAGATGTTTGCGGGTTGGCTTCCACAATCGACCCGGATGGGTCTCCCAAATGCCCTCGGTACTCTCCGTGGAACGCGTAGCGCAGCCAAACTTCATTGCTTGCTCAGACGAATTCTCAAATGACGCTTATCGATCTTCCCGGTCAGGTTCGAAGTGGGTTGTCCGGTTTGCGAAAACATTGCTTCTCCCGGGCTGCATCCGACCAGGATTCCTGACCTTATTGGGCCACTTCCCTTAGAACCTTGATCACATCTTCGTGGGGCTCCATGCACAAGAGTCCATCTAGGTTGCTCCTCGCTTCATCCCCTGCTCCGGCTTCAATCAGTAATCTCGCCGCACCCGCCTGGTCTCGGACATCCGTCCACGCGTGGAGTGACGAGCCATGGACGGCCCAACCAAGCGGCGTACCGCTCCATTCCTTGCACCGAATTTCGGTCGGCGCACCCTGTTCAATCAGCAGGCGAACCACTTTGCTGTGTCCATGCCAGGCGGCAAAGTGCAGAGCAGTTCCTCCGTGTTGTCCGTATTGTGATCCGATGTCCGCGCCCGCCTTGAGGAGTGCGGCCACGAGCTTTTCCATGTCTTGATCGGTTGCCGCGATCAGTGAAGAGAATGGCTTCTCTCGCATGTGGCCGGGAAGCTCGATCTCTCGCACCGCCCCGGCAATGCTGGGGTCACGATCGAGCAAATCAAGAGCAAGGTCTTCATCATGAGAGCACACTGCCCGGAAAAAATCATCGTGTAGATTTGAAGGCTCCGATCTTTGCGGTTCAGCTTCCATTCTCTTGACCCTCGAATTTTTGAAGGTTCGTCGATGCGAACTACGCGATCATCGCCGGCGGGGCCCGCAGAAAAAGCGGGATGGAAACCGTTCCCGCCGTGGATCCAGCAGCCTCAGAAAACAATTCTCCAACCGGCTGCGTGGGCCGTCGTTCCGCCGCCACACCAGGGGAACCTGGAAGAAGTAAGATCACTCTGCACGAACCCGTTCGGGTTGCCCTTTTTCGTGAACCCGAAACACGAGTAGCGTCACCCCTTCTTCTTTTGTGATAGCGGTGTGAACCTGCTTCAAGGGAACTTTCATGACATCTCCCTTCTTGCCGGCGATGTCCACCTTGCCTTCTTGCCATAACGTCACGGAACCTTCGAGAATATACGCAAACTCTTCGCCCGGGTGCCAATGCTTGGGTAACGACGTATTCGGGGGAATGCGAACATGGCTTACGACCACCTCCGTTCCCTCAACCCCCTCCAATTCTTCGGTCAACAGATTATTCAAGACCACTCTCTGCGCGCCTTCCCCAGTGGCGGAATTGTTCATGGGTGGCGCATCTCCCATTGGAGCCGTGGTGCACCCGGCCACCGCGAAGCCGCATATCAGAATTGATACATGTGGGATTCTCATCAGCGTGTATATCACTCACTTCCTGTGCGGCGATCACGAAAGTCACGGCAGATCATGGAGGATTCGGCATGCACTCGCCGCTCGCGGCAACCGATTTCAATGATACAGTGATTCGCAAGAGAAGCCGTCTTTTGCAAGTTTTTCTTTTCCGGAATCATGACTCGCCTGGATCGGAAGGTTCCAACGTAATGAGGCGGTTGAGGCGGGGCTCGTCGCAGGCCCCGGGAACAATCCGGGCGTAGCCTGCCGCCTGCCCCATGCGCTGGTAGGTTGATGTTGATTCCGGAAAATCCCGCCGGCGAACGTGATCAATGAGCACTTCCAATTCGCTCTGATCCAGCGCGGAGAAAGTAGTTCTTGCGTTCTTTTCCCAGCGATCGAGATAGCACTCCCGGGACTCGCCGTCCTCCAGGAAAACGTCGATGACAGCCAGAAGCCCGTCCCGGCCCAGCAGATCATGGAAGCTCTTCAGCGCGATCTCCTTCTTCTGCGCCGGAAACAGGTGATGCAGGGAGTAGCTGGCCAGGATCACGTCATAGTCTCCGGCCAGGACGTCGGGAAGCGCCAGGAGGTCGCCGGGATACAGTGCGTACGGCACGCCCAGTGGGGCCAGATTGCAATCCGCCTTCTCAAGCACGCTCTCCGATTCGTCTACGCCATGGTAGTGGCTCACGTCCAGATGCTGCAACAGACGACACACCGGGGAGGCATCGCCACACCCCAGGTCCAGGATGGAAATTTCGCCCCTGAACCGACTCTTGAGTTCGATCTCGAGAGCCCGGAAGAAAAAAGTGTGAGCCATGTAGTCATGGGTGAGCAATTTCCTATACGCTAGCCACCCTTCAAAGAGTTGTTCAGCCATGGCTATTCCCTTCTCAGGTTGGACCATTCCGATCGGATGCCGCAAGGCGTCAATAAGGGATGAGGATTTTTTTTGATCATACTCGTGAAAACACAGTATATTGTGAGCCTGGGAAACAACAGGAGAACAGTTCGTATGAATGGAATCCGATTTATCATTGTCACTTTCGCGGCGTCGATCGCCATCAGTCCACTGGTCCGACAGGTACAGGCCCAGGGCGGCCCCCTGGATCCGTCCATGACCGGCGATCCGACGACGGGAAACATCCCGCCGGTGAACGGAAGCGGGGAACCTCAGCCGTTCATGAGGACCGTTTTCGAGTGCGAACCCCGCATTCCCATTCACAACGTTCCCTTTGTAATCGACACTTCCGGTTCCTATTACCTGACACGACACATGACCAACATCACCGGAGACGGGATCAGCGTGTTCGCGGACGACGTAACGATCGATCTCAATGGATTCGCCCTCCGTGGGCAGGTGGGCACGGGGGTCGGCATACTGGCACCCCTCCCCCAGTCCAACATTACAATCAAGAACGGCACGATACGAAACTGGATTCTGGACGGCATCGAAGCGGCTTCGACGGAAAGTGGCCGGTATGAAAACCTCACACTGATGAATTGCGGTGAGAGGGGCGTTCACTGCGGGGACTCGAGCTCCCTGCAGGGCCTCTGGTGCGAGAATAACGGCCAGGGAGGGATTCTGGCGGGAAATGAATGTCGCATTCGTGACGTCAGCGTCAAATCCGGGCTGGGGATCGTCGCCGGCAGCGGCAGCGTAATTTCCGATTGCACGGTTCGCGGCAGCACCGGAAACGGGATCGATTTCGGGGCGCGTTCAAGGATCTCATCCTGCACCGTCGAACAATGCGCGGGTGACGGACTGTTTACTTCCGGGGACGGGAGCTATGTGCAGGGAAATTTCCTCTGCCGAAACAATATCGGCCTGGAAGTGCAAGGGACCAACACGGTTATCACTCAGAACGTGGCCATTGAGAACACCGCCGGAAACTACCTCATCGCTTCCAACAATTATCAGGCCCTGCTTCTCGACCCGGGCGTTGTCCCCGGCACTGGATTCTCCACCGATCAACCCCTGGCGAACGTGGACATTCCGTAGTCAATCCCCGGTGAGCGCTGGCTGCTTCACTCCAGGACGATGGAGATCTCGTGATCAAAGACTTTCGCCCATTCGGATTCTCTGATGGGCTCCGACTGGAAGAACCCGCCTGTTCCACGCGCGGGCACGTCGGCCCGGTCTATGGTTGAAGCATGGAGAACGTCCTTCTGTTCATCCGTCAGGATCAGGGTAAGGGAGAGCGTCAGCGGGGTGTCGGCCTGGTTTTCAACGTTGATGCTCCAGGTATACTTGATGATCCCATCCGCAAGCTGGGTATGCTTCAGGGTGACGGTGCATTGAACGGTCACGCCGTCGGAGCCGCTCCCCATGGTGCCGACCCAGGTGGATTCGGTGTAGTTATTGTCCACGCCGGGCCGATTCATCGAAAGTTGCTTCACTTCGAAAACGCCTCCCGTTGCCGGGAAGGACGAACTGAGCAAGATCGCGAAGAGACACGGAAGGAATTTCGGAGACAGTGTACGGTATGTTGACATCACAGAAACCTATTGCTTCTTATCATTACCATTCTTCACTCGCCCTGAAATTGTCAAGTGCTCAGATTGCATAATCCGTTTATTTCGGAATTTTCCGTAAAAAATCGAGACATTCGGCGGAGATTTGGTTGTATTCCGTGCGATTACGACGATTGTGCGAGGGCATGCATTGAAAGAAATGTCGGAAAACCGAGCTCTTACTACGAAGGAGCACGAGAATTGCCAAGATGAGGTGCTTTCACTCCGATCCCGGATCGGGAATCATTTGGGTGATCCTTAATCGCTCTCAAGTCAGGGAATGTAGACTTTTCCCCGATAAACCCGGGAGGGATCCGCGGCTCCGCCGGTATCGATGCACTCGACTCCCCCGCCGGTTCCGGCGGGAGCTCCGTCGGCCGCCGACCAGGCGCCGGCGCCGGCGCCGGACATTCCGTCGATGAATTCGAGTACATATCCCCGGTTCACGGAAGTGTCCCGCAGAATCACGACTACGTCGGATGCGTTTCGCGA
>Ga0315336_1006054_pt1 | contig 12697 bp, 13 predicted proteins | sample ASW5metaG_FD_204512 | JGI IMG/M metagenome (GOLD analysis project Ga0315336, IMG submission 204512) | Ammonia-oxidizing marine archaeal communities from Monterey Bay, California, United States - ASW #5 | ecosystem: Environmental > Aquatic > Marine > Intertidal zone | place: USA: California...
CCATTACCGGTTCATTTTTAGGAGCAATATTTGTTTATGAATTCCCGATTGCGTTCACCGTCTTAGGTGATTATGTTTTTGCTGGAGCAGGAGGACACGCAGGCGGCGGATTCGATTCAGCTGCTGTGGAGAATGTATCCAATATGGCTTATGGGATATTTATTATTGCATTGCTAATTCGTGAACCAGGCGGCTTTGGTGCATTATGGGGAAATTATAAACAGAAACTTAGAACGTGGCCATTTCCTCACTAAGCAGGGAGAATTAAATTATGTCAATGTTATCCGTTAATAATATAGAAGTTGTTTACAACCATGTGATCCTGGCGTTGCATGGTGTGACTTTGGATGTTGAGCAGGGAAAGATCGTTTCCCTATTGGGTGCTAATGGAGCAGGCAAATCAACAACACTCAAAGCTTGCTCTAATATATTGCCTGCAGAACGTGGAGAAATTACCAAAGGTTCCGTCCATTTTGACGGACAAAATAACGAAGGGATGCAACCAACAGAGTTAGTGAAAAACGGTTGTATACAGGTGCTTGAAGGGCGCCTAGTATTTCGTAACTTGACTGTAGAAGAAAACCTTTTATCTGGTTCCTTCATTCGTGAAAATCGTGCACAGGCAAAAGAGGACTTGGAGAAGGTTTATACTTATTTACCGAGACTCGCGCATGTTAAAGACAGTGTGGCGGGGTATACCTCGGGTGGTGAGCAACAAATGCTTGCGATGGGTAGAGCGCTGATGTCACGGCCGACATTAATGCTGCTTGACGAGCCGTCAATGGGATTGTCACCACAAATAGTTGAAGAAATATTCCAAATAGTTGAAACTCTTAATAAAGAAGGAATGACTTTCTTGATAGCAGAGCAGAATGCAACTGTAGCATTGCGTTATGCAGACTCTGCATATGTTATTGAAAATGGAAGAGTAGTCATGAAAGGTGCTGCGAAAGAGCTTCTAGCCAGAGATGATGTTAAAGAGGCTTATCTAGGGCTTGGTGAAGAGGGCAGAGTAAATTTTAGAGATGTTAAGTATTACCACCGACGCAAACCTTCATTCAGCTAAAACAACATGTAACCTTAAGCAGCGCTTTCACTAGCGTAGGCTATGTACAGACTGCTGCTTTGCAATACAAAAGTACAATAGGAAAATATTAAAGGGAAAATTTATGAATACAGCAAGCGCTCCAACTAACAATACAGGTTTACTGGAATGGGTGGCATCAATAGAGGAGTTGTGTCAACCAAAAGATATATATTGGTGTGATGGTTCACAAGAAGAGTACGACCGCATGTGTAATGAATTAGTAGAATCCGGAACGTTTATAAAAATCAATTCAGAAAAGCGTGAAAACTGCTTTTTAGCAAGGTCAGATCCCAGAGATGTGGCAAGAGTTGAAGACCAGACCTATATATGCTCGAAAAATGAAATAGATGCTGGCCCAACAAACAATTGGCGTGATCCAGTAGAAATGAAAGCAAAACTTAAGACTCTTTTTGCCGGATGCATGAAAGGGCGGACCATGTATGTTGTACCATTTAGCATGGGACCATTAGGTTCTCCAATTGCGCATATTGGTATTCAGATTACAGACTCAGCTTATGCGGCTGTGAATATGCGAATAATGACTCGCATGGGAAGCAAAGTATTAGATGTGCTCGGTGATGCAGATTTTGTCCCTTGTTTGCATTCCATAGGCGCTCCACTTAACGATGGGGAAGCTGATGTGGCATGGCCGTGTAATGATGAAAAATACATAGTACATTTTCCTGATGACAGAGAAATATGGTCATTTGGCAGTGGCTATGGGGGTAATGCCCTTTTAGGGAAAAAATGTTTTGCTTTAAGAATAGCTTCAGTTATGGCAAAAGAAGAAGGATGGTTAGCGGAGCACATGCTGATTTTAGGTGTGGAATCCCCAGAAGGTGAAAAAACTTATGTCGCTGCAGCATTTCCAAGTGCATGCGGAAAAACCAACTTTGCAATGCTTATTCCCCCAGAAGGATTTGACGGTTGGAAAATATGGACAGTCGGTGATGATATCGCATGGATCAAACCACAAGAAGACGGAACATTTAGGGCAATTAATCCCGAGGCAGGTTATTTTGGAGTGTGTCCTGGAACAAGTATGGATTCAAATCCATCTGCAACTGAGATGCTCTATAAAAACTGTATTTTTACCAATGTTGCATTAACCGACGATGGTGATATTTGGTGGGAAGGTATGGATGGTGAACCACCTGCCCATGCAATAGATTGGAAAGGCGAGGATTGGACACCAGATTCAGATACTCCTGCCGCACATCCAAACTCACGCTTTACAGCTCCGGCAACTGAATGTCCGTGCCTAGATCCTGCGTGGGAAGACCCAGCAGGTGTTCCTATAAGCGCTTTTATTTTCGGCGGCAGATTGAGCACAACATTCCCATTAGTATTTCAATCATTTAACTGGGAGCACGGTGTATATCTTGCTGCCACAATGGGTTCGGAAGCAACAGCCGCTGCCGTTGGGCAAGCTGCAATTAGAAGGGATCCTATGGCTATGTTGCCTTTTTGCGGTTATAACATGGCTGACTACTGGCAACACTGGTTAAATGTTGGCAAAGACAGGAAAAATGCACCAAAAATTTTCAGAGTCAATTGGTTCAGAAAAAATGACAAAGGAAAATTTATGTGGCCTGGTTTTTGTGAGAATATGCGCGTGTTGAAATGGATTGTTGATCGTATTAAAGGCAAAGAAGATGTACAGCAAAGCCCGTTTGGGTATGTGCCAAATCATGATGATATAAATTGGTCAGGTTTAAGCTTCGATGAAGAAGCATTTGATGCATTAATGGATATTAATAATGATGATGGAAAAAAAGAAGCTCAAGATCAAAAAGGTCATTTTGATAAGTTTGGCGATAGACTTCCTTCTGAACTAGAGCAGCAAAGACAAGAACTTATCGAGCGATTGAATAAATAAAGAGTTAACTAAGTTGCGATGGTGTAACTATTACCCCATCAACATCAGCATATAGATATTCTCCAGGGATAAAATCGGCTCCCGCGAAATTTACTGATATGTTTTTTTTGCCGGCGCCTTTTTTTATACTTTTTAGCGGATGGGTTGCAATGGCTTTTACACCAATATTAATTTTAGCAATCATAGCAGCATCTCGAATACACCCATTAATAATAATTCCTTCCCAATGACTTTTGTATGCAAGCTCAGCTAACTGATCACCCAGCAAAGCGCACTCCATAGAAGCATTCCCATCAACGACTAAGACACTATTACTGCCTTCAGATTCGAGAGCATCCCTTACTAATGAATTATCGTTCAAACACATTATGGTTGTTATTTTCCCAGAGAATGTCAGTTTACCCCCAAAATCCCTAAAAATGGGTTGGGCAATATTGATTTTTTCAGGGCAGGAATCACATATATCTGCTGTTTTGAATGTCATAGTTTACTTAACCATTCGTATTAAAAAGGATATCTAAATCAGTAGTTTACATTATTTACTTGAGCAAATATATTAGATATTATACCCACGTACGCGCTACATGTTTTTTCTTGCAATAATTTCTGCAGACTATACCAGAAGAAATTGCTAATATACGCGCCCTTACATATATAAGATTGTAGACAACCCAAGCAAAAATTAGCCATTTAGAGAGAGTTTTAATGAATAGAGAGGATCAAGCAAAACAACTACAAGAAGACTGGAAAAAAAATCCACGCTGGAAAAATACAAAACGCAGATACAAGGCTGAAGATGTTGTCAGGCTAAGGGGATCACTTCTTCCTGAATATACTATAGCTCGAAGCGGGGCTGAGAAACTTTGGGAGCTAATACAAGGAAAAGCAAAAAAAGGGTACGTGAATTGTTTAGGCGCCCTGACAGGAGGGCAAGCGCTCCAACAAGTCAAAGCTGGTGTTGAAGCAATTTATTTGTCAGGCTGGCAAGTTGCAGCAGATGCGAACACTTCTGAGACCATGTATCCAGATCAATCTCTTTATGCCTATGATTCAGTACCTTCCGTTGTAAGACGCATTAATAACTCATTTAAAAGGGCAGATGAAATTCAGTGGGCAAGAGGTGTCAACACAAACGATAAGGATTTTATTGATTACTTTGCACCAATAGTTGCAGATGCAGAAGCCGGGTTTGGTGGCGTGTTAAATGCATTTGAGCTTATGAAAAACATGATTGTTAATGGGGCTGCCGGTGTTCATTACGAAGACCAGTTGGCTGCTGTTAAAAAATGCGGTCATATGGGAGGTAAAGTTTTAGTACCAACACAAGAAGCTGTTGATAAATTAGTAGCTGCGCGTCTTGCAGCTGATATTATGGGTGTTCCAACACTGTTGTTAGCAAGGACAGATTCTGAAGCAGCAAATCTCCTGACATCTGATTTCGATGAAAATGATAAACCGTTTTTAACAGGCGAAAGAACTGCAGAAGGGTTTTATCGTGTCAAAAATGGGCTCGAACAGGCAATTTCTCGAGGAGTTGCATATGCACCATATGCTGACCTAGTCTGGTGTGAAACAGGCACACCTGATTTAGAGTTTGCAAAAAGTTTTGCTGAGGGCGTAAAAAAAGAACACCCTGACCAATTGCTTGCATATAACTGCTCCCCATCTTTTAATTGGAAAAAGAATTTAGATGATGCAACTATAGCGAAATTCCAGGATGAGCTAAGTGCTATGGGATATAAGTATCAGTTCATCACATTAGCGGGCATACATAACATGTGGTTTAACATGTATGATCTTGCTTACGATTACGCTTCAGGTGAAGGCATGAAACATTATGTAAAAAAAGTACAAGAGCCTGAGTTTGCAGCAACAGAAAAAGGGTATTCATTTGTAAGTCATCAGCAAGAAGTTGGAGCTGGTTATTTTGATGACGTTACAACCGTCATACAGGGTGGAGAATCGTCAGTCACAGCATTAACAGGCTCAACCGAAGAAGATCAATTTTAAGTGAAAAACTCTTTCGAGCACATATACCCACCAGCTGACGGTGAATTAATAACCGTCAAAGATGAGAATTCATTAAATGTTCCTAATCAACCTATTATCCCTTATATAGAAGGTGATGGGATAGGTATTGATGTCACGCCAGTTATGCGACATGTCGTTGACTCCGCAGTGAAACTTGCATATGACGATAAGCGTGCGATCGCATGGATGGAGGTGTTCGCTGGCGAGAAAGCTGTCAAGCTATATGGTGAGCATAATTGGCTGCCCCAAGAAACGTTAGACGCTATGAGGAAGTATCTCGTGTCTATTAAAGGTCCACTCACAACACCTGTAGGAGAGGGTTTGCGCTCTCTTAATGTTGCAATCAGGCAGGAAATGGATTTATATGCTTGCATACGCCCTATACGTTATTTCTCTGGAATCAGCACTCCGCTTAAAAATTCTAAAACAACAGATATGATCATTTTTCGTGAAAATACTGAGGATATTTATGCAGGGATCGAGTGGGAGGCAGAGTCTGCTCACGCTAAAAAGTTAATAAATTTTCTAACTGAAGAAATGGGAGTAGTTTCTATTCGCTTTCCGAACTCATCGGGGTTAGGTATTAAGCCCGTATCAAAAGAAGGGACACAAAGACTCGTCAAAAAAGCAATACAGTATGCGATTGATAATGATCGCAGTTCAGTATCGTTAGTGCACAAGGGAAACATTATGAAATTTACAGAAGGTGCGTTCCGCACCTGGGGCTATGAAGTTGCAAAAGAGTTTGGTGCGCAAGAAATAGGCGATGGACCTTGGTGTACCCTGATTAACCCAAAAAGCAATAATACAATTGTTATCAAAGATATTCTTGCGGACAATTTTTTACAACAAATACTTTTAAAACCTACAGAGTATGATGTCATAGCGACACTTAATCTTAATGGTGATTATATTTCAGATGCACTCGCAGCACAGGTTGGCGGCATAGGAATGGCGCCAGGCGCAAATGTAGCTGACAATATAGCCGTATTCGAAGCAACACATGGGTCCGCACCAAAATATGCTGGTAAGAACCGCGTTAACCCGGCATCAATTATCTTGTCATCTGAGATGATGTTACGATATATTGGGTGGGATAAGGCCGCTGATCTCATTCTTAAAGGAATAACTGGCGCGATTGCTAATAAAACTGTGACATATGATTTGGCTCGTGCACGTGCTGGATTGATTGTAAATGTTGACCCAACACATACACCTCATAGCAAAAAAGAGACAGTGGAGGATTTAGAAAGATTGATGCCAGGAGCGACACTAGTTAGCTGTTCTGGATTTGGTGACGCCGTAATTGAAAATATGCAATAATCGCTAGTTCAATGCTTTCAATACTACTATGACAGACAATAAAACTTACAAAATTACATTTATTAATCAGGGCGAAATATACGAGCTTTATGCAAAACAAGTGTATCAGCCTGATTTATACGGTTTTGTGGTTATTGAAGAAATTGTTTTTGGAGAAAAAACAAGTCTAGTAGTTGATCCTAGCGAAGAAAGATTAAAATCAGAATTTGATCAGGTTAAGCGATCCTACATTCCAATGCATGCTGTCTTAAGAATTGATGAAGTTGAGAAAGAAGGTATTTCAAAGGTAAAAGAAGCTGACGGTAAAGTTGCCCAATTCCCTTCCCCAGTCTATACGCCTAGCGCAGACTCAGGAAAAAAAAGCGAGAAGTAATTTTCTTGCTTATCTCATAATATATACTTCAAAATTAAACTGGAGAGGTGGCCGAGTGGTCGAAGGCGCACGCTTGGAAAGTGTGTATACGGGTAACTGTATCGTGGGTTCGAATCCCACTCTCTCCGCCAAAGAAAATAATTAACTTAATGCTAGTCGGAGAGATCTATGAATAATAAAGCTGGATATACTAAATCTACAGTTTCCGCAGAAACTTTTGAGCCATTTATGATAGGAGAAAAGCAAGCAGGTGAGGTGCATTGGTTGACACAAACTAATTCTAGCGCAGAGCCGAGCTATTCAGGGTTATGGCGTTGCGAACCCATGACCTTTGAATATGAATTTCCTGGGGATGAAATATTTCAAGTATTGCAAGGAAGCTTGCTAATTCAATTAGATGGTAATAATGTTACCTTGGAAGCGGGCGATATTGTTTCTTTTAACAAAGGAATGAAATCTACGTGGACAATCAACAGTTCATTTAAAAAATTTTTTGTAATTTCTAACTGTTAGTTACGAAAATCAGGATGAGTTTCTTTTAAGCTGAACCCAACTAATATTCCTGAAACAAACATCGTGATTGCTACGAACAAAAAAGCGCTTTCAATGTCCCCTGTGTAGGAGGCAATTGCGCCAAGAGAAAAAGCCCCAAATGCATACCCTGCGTCTCTCCAAAAACGATAAACACCAATTGCTGTGCTACGCCAAATTGGCTCTGATAAATCACTGACAGCCGCGCTTAACGTAGGGTAAAGTAGGGCCATACCAAAACCAACTATGCCTGATGATATGCTCCACCATAAGAATGTAGAATCGAAAATACACATTAGCGAGCCAGCACTACAAAGCAACATGCCAGAGCAAATTAGTTTTTTTCGGCCGATACGGTCTGAAAGATATCCAGTTAGAAATTGACTTGCGCCCCACGTTACACCATAGATGCCAACAATTATCCCAATATCAGGAAGACTAAAATCCATCTGGTAAAGGTATAAAGGGAAGAAAATCCATACGAGTGTGTCGGTAAATTTCTCAATCAGACCTGCCTGCGTAACTAGGAGCATCTGTTTATTATTCCATGTGACAAGTTTAAAAATCTCAAACGTTGATTGATTGGCAGCCGCGGATGAGGCTGTTTGCTCATCTCTCACCCAAGGTAAAGTCTCCCTCACAAGAGAGAGTGCTAAGAGCGTGGGAATAAGGATTGCAACTAGGCTAAAAACCATCAAGCTAAGACGGATATCATAATTCGTAACTAATATACCAGTGAGTATTCCTGCTAGCGAGACTCCAATATAACCAGAAAATTCATTTAGGCCAATTGCAAAGCCACGTTCGCCTGGTGTCGCTAAATCAATTTTACATGTTTGTGTGATAGACCATGTTAGGCCCTGGTTAATACCAAGAAATGTAGTAGCTACAACTATGTAGGCCCAACTTTCGGCATATAAAATCAAGAGAGGCACGGGTAAAGCAAGCAACCACCCAAACAACAAAATCTTTTTTCGACCAAACTTGTCAGCTAAGTGGCCTGCAGCAAAATTCATGCATGCTTTCACTACACCAAATGCCAGCACGAATGTAGATAGCAAAAGGAAAGAGCCTGAGGCAACAGCAAATTCTTCTTCAGCAAGTGCGGGAACCACAGTGCGCACTGTCCCCAATGTGACTCCAACAAAGAATACCTGAATCAGCTGGTGATAAAACTGAACGATGTTTTCTTTGATGCCATGAACTATCATATTATGATGATCATTTTTAAAATATATAAGCCTTTGATATATATAAATATATATATTTCGTTATTATGCACAATTCAAAAACCAGATGTAGAATAGTTATCATATAATAGCGGTAGAATAATTATGACAAATTTATTAACTCCAAGAATGCCCCATGCCCTATGAAGTTTTAGCACGGAAATGGCGGCCACAATCTTTTGAAGATATGGTCGGACAAGCACATGTGCTTAGGACGTTGGTGAACGGGCTAAATAATGATCGGCTACATCATGCATACCTTTTTACAGGTATGAGAGGAGTCGGTAAAACGACGCTCGCCCGCATTCTTGCTAAGTGTTTGAATTGTGAAACTGGCGTGACAGCTCAGCCTTGCGGTAAATGCGTTACATGCGAAGGCATTGCATCTGGAAATTATATTGATTTAATAGAGGTTGATGCTGCCTCGAAGACAGGGATAGATGATACTCGAGATATGCTCGATAATGCCCAATATGCTCCGGCGCTGGGGCGTTTTAAAATATATTTAATAGACGAAGTTCATCAGCTTTCGGGTCATAGCTTTAACGCATTATTGAAAACATTAGAAGAACCTCCTGCCCACGTGAAGTTTTTGCTTGCTACGACGGATCCAAAAAAAGTCCCAGTTACTGTTTTGTCAAGATGTTTGCAGTTTAATCTCAAGTCATTAAGCATTGATCTTGTCATAAAACAGCTAGAGCACATATTGCAAGAAGAAAACATTAAATACGAGGATGATGCTTTGTTCCAAATTGCGCGCGCTTCAGAGGGAAGTATGCGCGATGCACTTAGCTTGTTAGATCAAGCTATTTCTTATGGCCAAGAGCAAATATTAAACCAAGACATGAGCGAGATGCTTGATAGTGTGCCCAAAGAACATTTCAGCGATTTAATAAAAGCTATCTCAACAACTGATGCATCGCAGGCACTGAGCGTTGTCAACACAATGCATGAACACTCAATTAACTTTAATCAACTACTCGATGACTTAATTTCAATATTACATCATGCAACTGTGGTGCAAATGGTACCAAGTACAATCAATGAGTTTAATTACGAAAAAGAATTAATTGAATTATTAAATGCAAATATAAAGATAGAGACGTTACATCTTTATTATCAAATAGCTATTCAGGGTAGGAGAGAGGTCTCACTTGCTGTTGATGCGAAAAGTGGTTTTGAAATGTTGCTACTAAAAATGCTTTATTTTATACCTTTTGATGATGTTAACGCCGTTAATACTGAGAAAAATACTAGTGCAGGAACGGCGTCGAAAAAAGATGACAATCAGGTATTATCAAATGAAGTGGCAAGTCAAATGCCATTAAAAGGTTTAAATACTGCAAATGATTGGAAAAAGCTTGTTCCAAATCTAAAACTAAATGGCATAGCTTTGGCGCTTGCCGATAACAGTAGTTTTATTAAATGTGGGGAGCAAGTATTAGCTATCGCAATTGACGAATCGCATGAAAGTATAGCAACAGAAAAAGCAAAAACTGCATTATGCGACTCAATAAAAAAATATTTTAAGAGAGATATGCAGCTTACAGTTGAAACTACTAACAGCGAAAACCATATGCATGTAACAAGAAGACAACTCAAAGATAACCAAGATGCTAAACAGCAGTATGAAGCAGAGAAATCTGTTAATAGGGATATCTTGGGGCAGGAATTAAAAGAAAAATTTGGTGCTGAGGTTATTCCTGGTTCAATTAAGCCGGTTAAGTAGAAAGATAATATGAGGATTAGCAGATGATTGGAGATATGGCAGAACTGATGCAGCAAGCAAGAAAGATGAAAAAAGAGATGAAGCGCATGAAAAAAGAAATAGCGAAACTACAGGTTGTTGGTGAGTCAGAGTCAGGTTTAGCAAAAATTACAATGTCTGGCAAAAATAGAGTAAAAGATGTGGAGATAGACTCAGCTATCATCTCAGATAAAAAGCTTCTAGAAAAGCATATAACAGAAGCCGTAAACGATGCATCACAAAAAATTCAGCAAATAACAGACTCTAAAATGGCACAGGTAGGTGCTGGCTTAAATCTCCCTCAGGGCGCAGATCTACCTTTTTAAATATATAGGAATATGAAAAAAACAACTTTACTCGGCGAACTTATTGATGCTTTTAAGTATTTGCCAGGTGTGGGTGAAAAAACAGCGCAAAGAATGGCTTACTATACTTTAGAAAGAGCACGAGACGAGGGTAAAAATCTTTCTACATTGCTTTCTCAGGCAGCTGAAAGCATTGGGTATTGTAAAGTTTGCAGAAACTTAACAGAAAAAGACTTATGTTATGTGTGTGCAGATAAAGCAAGAGACATAGACCAAGTTTGTGTAGTTGAAACTCCCGCAGATATTTTGGCAATCGAATCTAGCACAAACTATAAAGGACGATATTATGTTCTTATGGGAAGACTCTCGCCGCTTGATGGCATAGGCCCTAAAGAAATAGGGCTAGATTATCTTGAAGAGCAGTTGAAAAAAGGTACTATCAGAGAAGTTATACTAGCGACTAATAGCACGACTGAGGGGGAAGTAACTGCACATGTTATCCGTGAGCTAACAAAAAAATATAAAATACAGACAACTCGACTTGCTCAAGGTGTTCCTGTTGGGGGAGAGTTGGAGTATGTTGACTCTAGCACACTATCGCAAGCATTTAGCAGCAGACAGAGTTACTAATAATTTTTTCTAATTTTTAGCTCACTACACATCTTTACGTAGCTAGCATATCTTCTGGCGTCAATTCTATTTTCATCTATAGCTTCTTTTATAGCACATTCAGGCTCGTTAACATGTCTGCAATTATTAAACTTACACTTATTTTTATTTTGGTTAATTTCAATAAAGCCTTTATCAATTTGCTCAAACTCTGCAATATTTGGTTCAAATGTTCTAACACCGGGTGAGTCTAGTATCTGACCACCATTCACAAGATTATAAAGCGCTACATTGGTGGTTGTGTGTTTACCGCTACCACTCGCACTAGATAATTCTCCAATCCTTATTTCTTGATCGGGAAGGAGTGCTTTTACTAATGATGATTTACCTACTCCAGACTGTCCTACGAAAATACTTACTGAATCCTCTAGTTCATTATTTAATTTTTTCAGGCCTATGCCTGTATGCGCGCTTGTTATATATACAGAGTATTTTAAATTGGTAAATGTTTTTAAATCATAACCAATATCGCTTAGCATAAAGTTTTTATCTAAATCAACTTTATTGATAATTATTGAACAATCAGATGGCATATTGGCTGCTGCTACAAGGTATTTGTCTAATAGTTCCCACTGAGGTTTAGGTTGCAATGCAATTACGACAAAAATATGATCAATATTTGATGCTAAAGTTTTCGTTTTTCCGTATGAATCTTTTTTTTGCAAGAAGTTCCTTCTTTCATGTAATTTATCTATAACAGCATCATTGTTTATTATCTGATAACTTACTGAATCTCCAGTTACTATATTTTTATATGATTTTCTTACAAAACACCTAAAAATTTTCTTTTCTTTTGTTTCTAGCAATAATTCATTTCCAAAACGAAGAACTACCTTCGCATTGTTAAAGTTTTTATCTTCCGGTCTCATGCAATCTATATTATTTAATAACTAGTTAAAATAAATACAATCATATATCATAGTTGTGAAGTAAAATTTGATTAATATGCAAAAATCTCCGGACAACTTAATTTGGCTAGATTTAGAGATGACTGGTCTCGATACTAATAATGACAAAATCATTGAAATGGCCACTATTGTTACTGATAAAAACCTTAATATTCTCGCTGAGGGCCCTGTAATAGCAATTTTTCAAGAAAATGAAACTCTAGATGGGATGGATGACTGGAACACAAAGCAACATACTGCATCTGGCTTGGTAGACCGGGTCAGAAACAGCAAGATCAATGAAGAGGAAGCTGAGCAGGCTACATTAGGGTTTTTGCAAGAACATATAGATCCTGAGCAGTCACCAATGTGCGGCAGCAGCATCTGTCAGGATAGACGGTTTTTAGCTAGATGCATGCCTAAATTGGAATCTTTTTTTCATTATAGAAATTTAGATGTTAGTGCAGTAAAGGAAATAGTTAAGCGTTGGTATCCGTCAATTACCAAAGGCGTTGAACTTGAAAGAAAACATTTAGCCCTTGATGATATTAAGGATTCAATAAGAGAGCTTGAGTACTACAGAGAAAAAATTTTTATTGATATTGATTCCGAAGACTAACGCTTTAGGTTTTTTAT
>Ga0315336_1006055_pt1 | contig 12697 bp, 9 predicted proteins | sample ASW5metaG_FD_204512 | JGI IMG/M metagenome (GOLD analysis project Ga0315336, IMG submission 204512) | Ammonia-oxidizing marine archaeal communities from Monterey Bay, California, United States - ASW #5 | ecosystem: Environmental > Aquatic > Marine > Intertidal zone | place: USA: California...
CGACGAGGATTCAAATTCTGCACGTATGCCACCTGGTGGATTCGACAGGCGATCACTCGTGCGGTAGCCGATCAAAGTCGTACTATTCGCATTCCCGTGCACATGGTCGAAACGATGAGCCGCGTGCGGAATGTTTCCCGGGCCCTCTTACAGCGCCTGGGACGAGAACCGACGATCGAAGAAACTGCCAAGGCGGCTGAGTGCACGGTCGACGAAGCTCGTCGTGTGCTGGCAATGAGTCGCTACCCGATCAGCCTCGACCGACCTGTCGGCAACAGCGAAGACAGCCATTTTGGCGATCTGCTGCCCGACTCGGGAGCCGAAAGTCCCGCGGTCGGTGCTGCCCAAGAAATGCTACGGACGCGAATTACCAAGGTTCTCAAGACACTCAGTTACCGAGAACGGGAGATTATCAAGCTCCGCTACGGCCTGGGCGACGGATACAGCTACACGCTGGAAGAAGTGGGCCACATTTTCAAGGTTACCCGCGAACGAATCCGCCAAATCGAAGCCAAGGCAGTACGCAAACTGCAGCAACCCAGCCGCAGCCAAGAGCTCTCCGGCTTCTTGGACTAACTTTCGCCGGGAATTCAAAAACCGACCCAGCCCCGTTGCGTCTCCACGCAGCGGGGTTTTTTTGTTATTGGGTGTCAACTGACTCTCAGAAGTCCTGTCCGTGAAGCAAAATTGCGTTACAAAATTTACGCTTGACCGCTATATCATGGGCATGGAGTCAAGAATTGTTGAACCGTTCTACAACCCATCCGCTTCGCGGCAATTTGCCGCTTGTACGAGATGATCGTGCGTTGGTGGTCGACGGGGCGATGCAATTCGGTCGACAAACACAGAACTCCGGTGCGGTTCCGGGACGGCCCCGCCGCTGTGACCAAGCGTCACCAATCAGGTCTTTTCTTGTAGCCCTTGCCGAACATACTTGGTGCGATACGAAAGCACACTCAAGAACGGTGTATTCGCGGTGAGAAGGCTCGGCTATTTGAGCTTGGAAGTCAGAAGACCTACCAACGCGTTGGGATGCGGCACTCCGCGAGGACGGGAGCTGCGTAGCCGACAGGTTCCGTCGGGCTGGCTGCTTCGATGCTTGCGGGAAGCTGGTTTTTCCAGCGTCGGGCCAGGTAGGACCGTGACAGGCGACCTGTAGAGTGGTTCAATAGAGGTGCCCTGAAAGTACTTGGAACCATTCTGCAGGACCCTCCATGTCTGACGCGAATCCCGATGAGGTTGCCACTGGGCACTCGAGTGTGGTCACTCACAATGCCAAGGCCTGGGACGCCTTGGCCAGACAGGCCGTAGCGCTTGCCCGGCATGCCAGTGACGAAGATTTTTCCGACCCCCTCCAGGCGGTCGACCCGCTGGGGTGGTTAGGAAAGAGCATCGCTGGTCGGCCGGTGCTCTGCTTGGCGGCCGGCGGAGGCCGTCAGAGTGCTCTCTACGCCTCGGCTGGTGCTGAGGTGACAGTTGTTGACGTGAGCAGCGAAATGCTCGCTCAAGATCGGCAGGTGGCCACTCAGCGAGGTCTGAACGTTCGCACGGTGCAGGCTTCGATGGACTCACTGGAAATGTTTCAGCCCGAGTCGTTCGACTTCGTGATCCACCCGGTGAGCACTTGCTACGTGCCCGACTTGCAAAGAGTCTTCCGCGAGGTGGCCCGGCTGTTGCCGCCGGGCGGGTTGTATGTCAGTCAGCACAAGACCCCCACGAGCCTGCAGTGCGACATCCGGCCCGACGGCAACGGCTATCGGCTCCGCGAGCCCTACTATCGCGAGGGCCCCTTGCCGGCTGCCGAACCTTGCCGTCAACGCGAGACCGGCACGCTGGAGTTTCTACACCGCTGGGAAGAGCTGGTCGGCGGCATCTGCCGGGCCGGTTTTGTGATCGAGGATCTCGTCGAACCACTGCATGCCAAGCAGGGGGCAGAGCACGGCAGTTTTGGCCATCGGGCTCAATACGTGGCGCCCTATGTGCGGATCAAAGCGCGGCGCCGATCCGAGGGCAAACATGGGGCCTCAATCCTCAGACTGAATGCGTAATCGTGTTTGCGGACTCGCCGAGCCAGATTCTTCAACAAGTTCGTCGCTCTGGGCTTGGTCCGATATCGGCCCGCTGGGCGAGACGACTATCATCCAGGCAACCAGATACGCCGCCTGGATCGACAGGATCGTTTCCAGCCCTGATAGGGGCGGAACAATCGCTGCACCGATCAACCAGCTGACACCAATCCAGCACAATGCCTTAGCTATATGCCGATACCAACTGGCCCGAGTACCGTGGAACAGCAGCGATACACCCAGTGGTACTAGACAAAACGCGGCAATGGCTAACGCAGTCGTTGGGTCGGCGTCAAAGATTCCGAACGTCATGTGACGAGCGCCAAAACTGGCAACGGCCACGACGACCGTCCAGCCAAAGATTTCGATCAACGGGATTTGCCAGCGCTGTTCGGACGACCATTCCGGAGATGCTCTGTTCATCTGTCTGTAGGCAAATTTGATGAGCAGATTCATCGCCCACGCGATCAGCGCGTAGCCGGACAACAGGGCCAGCCATTCTGAAGGTGGATCACGCTCGCTAGGATCTATCACCCAGGCAAGAATCCCGGTGATAATGACCAACCAAGCGGCGCGTGCCAGACGGTGTATGCCTCGATTACCTGCCCAAATCGCAAGTGCTCCGACCTGGCCCAATACGAATCCAACAAGCAGTACCTCGGTGAGAATGACGCTTTCCGCGACGGTATGCGCAACCAAATCGACCGCCACGGTTGCCGCGATGAACAGCCAGATCAAGATTCGATCGCGGTGCATCGGTTTCGCTTACAGTGGATTAGGACGATTCAAGGTTCCAGTACGCCGTGTCAGACCTGCTCTCCGGCTTCTGAGCAGTCGCGGGCGAGCCGGGGACGGCTGCTCTGATATTACTCAACAATACCATGCAGCCGGTTAGGGGCGGAATGTCGGCCCTGCCGCAGCTGGCGTTGAAAACGAGGGCGGAGGCCGTCAGAATGGGCGGATCAACCGTCTGACCCGCCAGTCGGCTACAGGCATGAAAAGCCGGCCCCCGAAGCAACCCTTGCCCCGAGTATCCCCTGGTGAGTAGCCAACCGCAGCAAGATGTATGTTGTCTGATGGGTGACCCGGTGGCCGGGAATCCCATGCAATACATGCTGGAGAAAGCCTTTCGGGCGGCCCGACTGGACTGGCGATTTCTGACTTTTGAGGTACCCAGCTGCGATTTTGAAGGTGCGCTGCGCGGAGTTCGAATCTTCGGTTTCCGGGGAATCGTGCTTGCCCCGCCCCACCGCTCGCCGGTGCTGCCTTACTTGGAGCAGATGTCGCAGGTTTGCCGAATCAGCGACCAGGTCAATTGCGTCCAGCAGATTGATGGCCAGCTGCACGGCCACAACACCGAAGGTCGCGCTCTGAGACTGCTTGTCCAGCGAGCGACTGACTTAGCAGGCGCGCAGGTGACGATTCTCGGGGCGGGTCGGCTTGCCCGCTCGATTGCCGCTGAGTTGGCACTAATTGAAGTCGGAGAGATCGCCATCGCCTGTCGTCAGCCGGAAACGATCGATGATCTGCTGGCGTCGATCAAAGAGGCGGCGCCAAATGTGAACTGCCGCGTGATGTCGCTTAGTGAATCTGACGAACTGGAAGTCGCTTCGGACTGTCGCCTGCTTGTCAACGCAACCTCGCTCGGACGACAGCAACCTTATGAGCAGCTGCCCGTGCCGGTCGACAATTTGCCCACCGGCACGCTCGTAGCAGATGTCGTCTACAATCCACCTGGGACATGGCTGGTGCGCGAAGCGACAAGAAACGGCCATCCGACGGTCGACGGCCTTTCGCTGCTCATCGAACAGGCTGCACTGGCCTTCGAGATTTGGACCGGGGTGACAGCCGACCGGCACGCGATGCGCGAAGCGGTCGAAGAGTTTCTGGTACTCTAAAGAGTGCTGCGGTAAGAGAAGCCGCAGCCGGCGGGACTTGCGATGCGTGGCTTGTTTGTTACCGGGACCGGAACCGACGTGGGAAAGACTCACGTTGCCGCGATGATTGCTCGCTCTCTGTGCAGCCAGGAACATCGGGTTGGTGTGTACAAACCGGCGGCAAGCGGTTGTCGGATGGAAGGCCATGAAGCGATCTGTGACGACGCGGTTCTGTTATGGGAAGCAGCGGGCAGACCGGGAGATCTAGAGTGGGTCTGTCCACAATGTTTTCTAGCCCCACTGGCTCCGCACCTGGCTGCGGCCGAAGAAGGTCGCGAAGTCGATCGAGTTTTGCTCCGCACCGGTCTGAACTATTGGGTTGAGAACTGTGACATGGTCCTGGTGGAAGGTGCCGGCGGTTTGATGTCGCCCCTTTCCAGCGAGGATTACAATGCCGATTTGGCCAACGATCTCGGCCTACCGCTGCTGATCGTTGCAGCGAACGAATTGGGCGCTATCAACGCCACGCTGCAAACGCTGGTGACCGCCAGGTCGATCTCTCCCGATCTACCGATCGCTGGAGTGGTGCTCAACGAGTGTCGGCGACGGCCTGACGACAAGAGCCTCCTAAGCAATGCCGACGAACTGGCTGCTCGTTGCGACGTGCCCTTGCTCGCCACGGTGAGCTACGGGGCTGACCAGTTTGATTCAGACATCGACTGGTACGCTCTGGGCGGATTAATTTGCGCTGGGACGTCTTAGGACACCTATCAAACTGTGGCCACGGTCTGCGGCTGACTCATGCGTAGTTCAGCCAACTGGGTGTCGATCGTCAGACTCATCGTGACGCTCCAGCGACCCTCGGCGTCGGGTGTCACCCTCCAGTGCGGCAGAACGGCCACCGACTGGTGGACCAGTTCGAATCCTCCCTCCGACTGGCTTACCGACTCGACCGGATAGGTCCAAACAGACGCGGGCTGATCGAACGTAAGGCCAACTTCGATCCCAAGCCACTGGTCAACCAGTCCCAAATGAGACGCATTGGTCAAGTCGAGCTGTCGACCCAGGTCGCCCAGTGATGCTCCGTTCTGGTCGAGGAAAAACCGGTCATCGGCCCCTGACGGGAGGCCGGCAAAATTCAACTCTGGCGCGAAGTGGAGTGTAACATCAGAGGGCACGTTTTCCAGAAGATAGGCGATCTCCAGTGCTGCTCCGTCGGCGTTGAGCGCAACGCCCTTGGTCATTCGTACCGGCCGGTCACTGACAACCCCATCGCGCGTAAGCTGCAGTTGCACGCGGCCTTCGCTCCGCCGCAGTTTGGCTTCAAACGATCCGTGGACAAAATCGCCCTGCTCAGGCGCCTTTCCGGTGGCAACGTCAACCGCTGAAACATCGTTGGGAAAGAAATGATCGACCAAGGAGTACCGCGACCAGCGGTCATAGTCTAATTTCCTGTCGAGACCTTCTTGCTTGAATATGACCTGATCATGAATACTGGCGACGCCTCCTTCTCCAGCGGAGGGCCCCCCCAATACCTTGCTGTGATAAGCCTCGGGACGACGGTCGAGCGTGGCCAAGAGATTGTGGCAGATCGACTTGACGTCCAGCTCGTAGATTTGACCACCCGAATTTGGCGAAACCAGCGCCAACAAACGATTGTTAGCCAGACGCACTTCCTGGCGTCCATCCAAATTGTAATCGTCGGCAGACAGTTCGACCCAAGCTTGCTGTCCTTGTTGCCAGCCTCGGTCCTCCAATTTATCCAACAGGTTATCAGCGGATAAGAGATGCTGATAAATCGCGTTGCGAAGATGAGGCAAATAGACTCCCCCGAAAGCGCCATGCCAATAGCTACAATTACACTGCCCCCGGTAGAGCTCCATTCGGGCTTGATCGATAGCTTCGCCCCTCGCTCCCGACTCGACCAGAGCTTGCAGACGCCGGCTGACCATCTGCATCCGGGCATACATCAGGCCCGTCTCCGGATATTTCACTTTGAAGTTTCGCCAGTAGCCGCCTCGTACGAAAGGAGCGATGCTCTGCCAAAGATCTCGATGCTCGAGCTCGTGCTTGGCCTGTTCGTATTGGCTGATCTTCGCAGCAGGCAGCGACCACTCCGTCATTTCGCGATAGCTGCCTTCTGGAATGTAGAGTTTTCCCAGAGGCGGAACGTTATCGATGACTTCGCTGGGGGTGGTCACTTTGAGCCAATCTGCGTTGGCGGCCAGCGCATCGAAAAACTGGGTCAGCCAACCGCGGTCGTAGACGTGGTCCTTGGTGCCGGGCCAAACGCCGAACTTTTCACCGTCGTCGCCAAACACTACGACGGCCCCGGGATTTCCTTCCGCGATTCTCCGCAAGTAGTCGATCGACTCTTGAGGCGATTGGAACGGAATCAAATAGCGCAGCCGCTCGCTGCCCGGCAAGACGTTGAGCAACTGGGCATCTTCTTCAGTTACGTAATAACCGTGCAGCTGGTCTTCGGACAATCCTGCGTTCTTGAAATGGAAATCGTCCAAGACGGTATAACTTATGCCTGCTTGTACCAGGTCTGCCGTAAGCGATTGCTCCCACACCCGCTCCGGCATCCACATGCCACGAATCGTTGCTCCCAACCGGCGTTCCAACCACTGAGTGTACGCGGTAATCTGGCCGACCCGATCGCGCGCTGGAATCATGCTGAGAATCGGCTCAAAGAACGCCCCGCCGACGATTTCGATGCGTCCCGTGGCGACCAAACCAGCTAGCCGATCCACATACTCCGGGTGATGCGCGTCGAGCCACTCCATGAGCGAACCACTGGTGTGCAAGGCGATTCGCAAATTCTCGTAGTTCTCGAACACGTCGAGAAACCGCAGATAGCTATCCTGATAGGCTTGTTCGAACACGCCATCGAAATTCCCGATGGGCTGATGGTTGTGGAGCACAAGAACGAGGCGTAGGGGATGGACCATGGTTGCCGGCGATGTTAGCAGATTCTATGCGGGAGGTATCAGTTCCAACGATGGGTACAACTCACTGAGGATCGCCGGTTATCGGAGATATGCCAAGCAGTGCTGGCGATTATTCAGCCGAATCTCGGACTCAAGTCGAGCCCGTAAGCACGATAAGCGACAAATCCTGAAAGGACAACTGACATGCCCCATTTTACAGAATCAGTCCTTTCTGCCTCTCCTTCTCGTCTCTCGCAGAGACCGTGCAGCCTGCTCAGGGCTGACGGGGTTGATATAGGTTCCGGCCCCCCATTCCAAACCAGCCAGACGGGTCGTTTGTGGTATTAGTTCCCAATGCCAGTGATAGTGTTCTTGGCTGGCTGAGGAGAACGGGGCCGTATGGAGGATCAAGTTGTAGGCCAGGAGCGAGAGTCGCTGTGCCAGGCAGTCAAGCAAATCTAGAAAGACTTCCGCCAGCGATGTCGCATCCCCGTCAGTCAGTTGTTCAAACCGAGATTCGTGAGACTTCGGTAGGATCCAAGTTTCGTAGGGTTGCCGGCCGGCATAGGCGCAGAAAGCGACAAAACTCTGGTCTTGGGCAACCAGTCTGGTTCCTTCGGCCATCTCCTCTTGAACCATCCGGCAGTAGACGCACTGGCCATGGCTCTCATGGTGCTTAGCTGCTCCGGCCAACTCCGCTTGAAGCATATCGGGCACGAAGGGCAGCGCCACCAGCTGGCTGTGAACGTGCTCCAACGAGGCACCGCCACGTAAGCCAGAGTTCTTGAACACGATGGTGTGCTGCATTCGTTCCTGGCTGGCCCAGTACAAAACTCTGTCGCGATAAACTCGCAGAATCGTAGCTATCTGATCAACCGACAGATCAAGCCAGCTGGCAACATGCCGTGGCGATTCGATAATCACCTCTTGGGCTCCTAGTGCCGATTCTGATTGCCTCAGATCGCCGTCAGATCCTTCCGGATGAAAATGCTCTTCGGCAGTCAGGCTCACCGCAGGGAATCGATTGGGGACAACGCGGACCCGCCAGCCGCCCTTTTTCGAGGATATCTCCAGGAGAGGAGACGGTGTTTCATGTTCTCGTCCGGCGCAGAAGGAGCAGGAAGATTTCCGTGTCGTTTCGCTCACCGCGTCACTGGAATCGGAAGAAGGGGACAGAAAGTCGTTAGGCCTTGCTTGACGCCCTTCGGCAATGAACACTCTGCGGCCGGTGATCGGATCGATACGCAGTTCTGAAACTGGCCGGTCAGTCAGCTTAACACCTCCTGCCGCGACTGTTGCCGGAGATGCTGATACAGTTCGACGTAGCGTCGCGCACTGTTCTTCCATGACCAATCTTGCCGCATCGCGCGCTCGACGATCTGATTCCAAACGGGCTGATCCGTATAGACGCGGCAAGCTCGTTGCAGCGTATCGGCCAGAGCCAGTGATGAATACTCGCTAAACGCGAAGCCGGTCGCCGTTTCCTCAGATAACGACTCAGAGCTCGTGTCGACCACCGTGTCGGCCAGCCCCCCAGTGTGGCGTACCACCGGCACAGTTCCATATTTCATGCTGTAGAGTTGGTTGAGTCCACACGGTTCGTATTGGCTGGGCATCAAGAACATGTCGGCTCCCGCCTCAATTCGGTGAGCCAACTCGTCGGAAAACTCCAGCCGCACGGCAATCCGCTCGGGATGTTCAGCCGACAACCGCCCCAGCACTTGGTGGTATTTAGCTTCGCCCGTTCCCAAGATCACCCATTGCACCTCGACTTGGGATGCCCATTGTTGCATCACCCGGGCGATCAGATCGAATCCTTTCTGATCGGCCAAACGGCCCACAGTTGCCAACAACGGCACGTCGGGCTTCTGTGGCAAACCCATTTCTTGCTGCAAAGCAGCCTTGCACCTCGCTTTGCCTGTGGCGAAGGAGTCAACGTCATATTGGTTCTTGCCCAGGTGCGTATCGGACCGAGGGTTCCAAGCGCTGTAGTCCGCTCCGTTGAGAATGCCGAACAGATCGCTTTGACGATGTTGCAACGCGCCCTCCAATCCGCAACTCAGCGGTGGACGTAGAATCTCCTGCGCGTAGGTCGGGCTAACCGTACTGATGGCATCGGCAAACACGATTCCAGTCTTCATGAAGCTCAAATTGCCGTAGAACTCCATGTGCCGCCAGTTGAAATACTTCCAATCGATGCCGGTCAGCGCCATGTCCCAATGCCAGAAATTGCCCTGATACGCCAGATTGTGAATGGTGTAGAGGGTAGACAACTGGTCGTAGGGCTGTTGGTCGTTGTAGAGCGTTTTGAGGTACGCGGGAATCAACCCCGTACACCAGTCGTGGCAATGGATAAGTTCCGTGCCTAATTCTAGCTTGGTCACCGCTTCCAAGACCGCACGACAATAAAACGTAAATCGCTCACAGTTGTCGCGATAATCATCGCCATCTTCACGGTAGAGCTCGGGACGGTCGTAGTAATCTGCCTGCTGCACCAAATAGACAGGCACCTTGGAATCAGGCAACTCGCTGCGCAGGAACTGGCCTTTGACGCGCTTCTGACCAATGAGAACGTCAAATTCCACGCCCGTTGATTCGATCGACATTCCTGACCGAAAGGCCTGCCGAAACGCGGGCAGCACGACAACCGGCCGATGGCCCAGCCGAGCCAACTCTCGTGGCAAGCTGCCGCACACGTCGCCTAAACCACCCGTCTTGCTGAATGGAAACGCTTCGGCGGTGGCAAATAGAATGTTCACGTCCAACTCGAATAGGACCATGCGATCGAGAACAAGGACGCTGTGAACGTATCAGATTCTCGCAACAGTGGGTATCCCGAAACGTCAGTCAAGCACCAAACTGGGAACGATTCTCATCGGTCCGAAAGCCCAACAGCCTCGGTTTCTTCCGACACCCTAAACCGTCTGGCCAACGACATCACCTATCGCCTCAGCGACGTGCTCGACGTTGGCAGGCGTCAAACCCGCTACGTTGATCCGCCCCGATCCCACGATATAGATTGCGTGCCGCTCGCGCAGCACGTCAGCTTGCTCTTTACTAAGCCCCGTAAACGAAAACAGGCCCCGTTGTTGCGAGATGAACGAATAGTCTCCCGGCACGCCCTTGGCCGCCAACGCGTCGACCAGCGTTTGTCGCATTCCAGCGATCCGCCTCCGCATCGTAGTCACCTCGTCCTCCCACTCGGAGCGAAGCTGACTATCTCTCAAGACGGTGCTGACAATTGCAGCGCCATGGGCCGGCGGATTGGAGTAGTTGGAGCGAATCACTCGGTTGATCTGGCTCTGCACCGCGGCGGCCTGTTCTTGTGACTTGCAGACGAGCGACAGGGCGCCGACCCGTTCACGATACAAGCTGAAGTTCTTGGAAAATGAACTGCAGACGATCAGCTCCGAACCGGGGCGGCAAAAGGTCCTCGCTGCAGCGGCATCCTCTTCCACGCCATCTGCGAACCCTTGATAAGCGAAGTCCAACATCGCAGTCAGGCCGCGCTCCACTACAAGGTCGGCTATCTGCTGCCATTGCGCTACGGTGGGATCGATACCGGTCGGGTTGTGGCAGCAACCGTGTAGCAGAATTACGTCTCCAGCAGGAATCTGCTCGATGGCTGCCGTCATGTTCTGGTAATCCAGACTGTTCGATTCTCGGTCGAAGTAAGCAAACGTTTTTGTCGGAACTCCAGCCGCTGTAAATATATTCGGATGGTTGGGCCAAGTAGGATCACTGAGCCAGACGGTGGCCTGGGGCAGATTGGCATGGAGAAAGTCGGCCGCCACGCGCAGCGCGCCCGTCCCGCCGGGAGTATGAGCGGAGGCTACACAGCCCGGGTGCTCCGACTCATACTTTTCGCCGAATAACAGCTGGCGGACCGATTCGCGGTACTCTGCCGAACCGGGGATGGGCAAGTACGACTTGCTCCCCGCGGCAGCTGCCAACCGCTGTTCCGCACGGCGCACGCATTCCAGCACCGGCGTCTTGCCAGCCTCGTCCTGATAAACGCCAACGCTAAGATTGATCTTCTCGCTACGGGGATCGTCGTTGAACGCGGCAGATAATCCCAGAATAGCGTCGCTCGGGGCTGGCTCAATCGATTCAAACATATGTTCTCTTTCGTAAGGTTGCGTAGCTGACTCGAGTGATTCTTAGCCTATCAGGCAAATCGGCACCAACAGACTCCAGCCCAGCCGACCGTTGACGCTGTGTGTTGGCCCATGCGACAATCATAGGCTCGCCCGTCGGCCGTTCCAAGTGGCTCACCCCTATCGGTCCCGCCTCAGCCACCCTCATTTTGCTTCAGACAAATCTAGTATGTCAAAACCACGCTTGGGAATCTGGCTGATCGGCGCTCGTGGCGGGATCGCGACCACTCTCGCCGGCGGGTTGACTGCCTTGCGGAAGCGCCTGAGCGACGACTGCGGATTGGTCAGTATGCTGCCGAAGTTCGCCCATCTTCCGTTGGTCGACTGGGATCAACTGGTCGTCGGCGGTCACGAAATCCGTGAGACCTCGCTCTGGGATGAAGCACTTCGCCTCCATCGGGACAGCAGGGTGCTGGACGTTGAAGTCTTGGACGCCTGCCGCGACGATCTCCAGCAGATCGACACCAACATCCGTCCCGGGGTTCTGTGGAATGTTGGGGATACGATCCGCCAGTTAGCGACCGGACAGGCCTGCCAGCAGGCGAGCAGCGCGAAACAGGCTGTCGCACAAGTCCAGGCCGATCTGTCAGAATTTCGACGCCTCAATGAGCTTGATGACGTCATCGTAGTGAATGTGGCTTCGACCGAGCCTCTGATCGATGAAAAACACTGGCCCGAGACGTGGGCTGAAACTGAGCGGTTGCTCGAACAGCCGAATTGCCCACTGCCGGCCAGCAGCCTCTACGCCATCGGGGCCCTTGATCTGGGCATACCGTACATCAATTTCACCCCCTCGCTAGGAGCCACTCCGCTTGGCATCGACCAACTGGCTCGCGAGCGAGGCACCTGCCACGCCGGACGAGATGGGAAAACGGGGGAAACGTTGCTCAAAAGCGTGCTGGCCCCCATGTTTGCCGCCCGGAATCTGGAGGTGATGAGTTGGGTCGGCTGCAACATTTTCGGCAACCTCGATAGTCAGGTCCTCGACGACCCACAGAACAAGGCTGCCAAAGCCAAGTGCAAGGACCAGCAACTGGCGAGCGTGCTGGGCTACTCGCCTGAAACGGTCGTTTCGATAGAGCACGTCGCCAGCCTGGGCGACAGGAAAACAGCATGGGACCATGTCCATTTTCGAGGATTTCTCAATACGCCGATGACTCTGCAGTTCACCTGGCAAGGCTGCGATTCGCTGTTGGCTGCGCCGCTGGTTCTCGATCTGATTCGCTTCACACATGCTGCGCAGGGGCATGGTGCGGTTGGCCCCCTTTCGTTTCTCAGCAGTTTCTTCAAGAGCCCGATTGGCACTAGTAATCAAGTGTTTTCTGATCAATTCCGACTGCTGGAGGATTGGTCGGAAGGGCTACGATAAGCACCGTCGTTCCCCCACCACAGAACGGCTCCACACTGCCGTTTCCAAGTTTCGTCTTGGTGCTTCGACTGGCGTTCTTTGACCGCAGGTGCCCGTCGACAGATTTCTAGAACGGAAATGGTATCGATTTTCTAGCAATTCCACTTGACGAGACCCTGAAAATATTGGTTCAATGCGCGCCATCGAGGTAGTTGAACCTTGTTCTTTCGAGCACATTGTTCCGCTATGATTAACTGAGCCTTGCCTGAATCACTGTCCCGATCTTTAGCGTAATCGTTGGTTCGTGAAGTCTGTC
>Ga0315336_1006056_pt1 | contig 12696 bp, 9 predicted proteins | sample ASW5metaG_FD_204512 | JGI IMG/M metagenome (GOLD analysis project Ga0315336, IMG submission 204512) | Ammonia-oxidizing marine archaeal communities from Monterey Bay, California, United States - ASW #5 | ecosystem: Environmental > Aquatic > Marine > Intertidal zone | place: USA: California...
TTGCACCGACTAGGGAACCCGCAACAATCAAGATAATATTGTCGATAGCAAAACCCGCCGCACATGCGGCAAGACCCGAATAGCTATTGAGTAATGAAATGACCACTGGCATGTCAGCGCCACCAATTGGTATGACCACCATAATCCCGAGCAAAAAAGACAGACCAATAACGACATACAAATAGTTCGCGTTGCTTGGATTCAGGCAAAACAAAACTGTTACGCCAACGATAGCAAGCAGCAAGAGTCCATTAACAATCCGCTGACCGGAGAAAAGTACCGGCCTACCACTGATAATTTCGCTTAACTTGCCCCAAGCTATGACGCTTCCCGTAAAAGTTAACCCACCAATCAAAATAGCGAGGGCAATGGTCACAAGGGTGAAGCTAGATTCAGCAGGCGTTGGATAAAGCGCTGAACTCCCTACCAATAAACTGGCGAGACCACCGAACCCATTGAACAATGCCACCATTTCCGGCATGGCTGTCATTGCGACAAGACGTGCTGCTAAGGCACCAACTATTCCGCCAACTGCAAAACCCAGTGCAATCCACTGGAATTCGACGATGCCCTCTCCGAGTAATGTTGCAACAATGGCAATCAACATCCCAAGAGAAGAAAATAGATTTCCGCGCCGCGCCGTCGCAGGCGAACTCAGCATTTTCAAACCTAAGATGAAAAATACTGCCGCAAAAACATAACTTAGATTAATGAGTGCTAAGCTGTTCATTTTTCTTTCGTTAGAGATTTTGTTTCGTTAGCGCTTTCTTTCTTCTTAAACATTCCGAGCATTCGATCAGTAACTAAGTAACCCCCAACTACGTTAATTGAAGCAAAAATGACTGCGCCAGTGCCCAAGATTGTGGCTAGCACATCCGATCCGGCACCCGCTGACGTTACTGCTCCTACCAGCGTGATACCGGAAATCGCGTTTGATCCCGACATCAAAGGGGTATGCAATGTAGCTGGTACCTTGCTGATCAGCTCGAATCCTAACAGGATGGCTAACATCAAAATAAAGGTAAAATAAACGGGTTCCAAGACTACCTCCTTACCGATTTAACCGTTTTATGGTTTCATTAACGATCATTCCCTGATGTGTAACGACGCAGCCTTGAAGAATATCATCCTCAAAATCAAGGATTACTGCCTTGGTTTCAGAATCCCAGAATTCATCGACCAGATTGAACAGGTTAGATGAATACATATGGCTAGCATCGTGAGCACTTACATTGGCCCAGTTGCCGTTACCAATGATTGTCACACCATTAATGACTACCGTTTCCCCAGGTACCGAACCCTCAACATTTCCACCAGTTTCGGCGGCCATATCGACTATCACGCTCCCTGGTTGCATCTCATCAATCATATCTCGGGTAACCAATGTCGGAGGCTTACGTCCAAAAACCTGAGCAGTGGTTATCACCACATCAGACGCGGCGATCTGTTTCTTCTGTCCTTCTTTTTGCAGCTCTAGTTGCTGATCAGTTAACTGGACAGCGTAACCATCTTTGGTCTGCCCAGTTTCTCCTAGATCAATTTCTAGGAATTTGGCGCCGAGCGATTGCACCTGCTCAGCTACAACTGCCCTCGTATCGAATCCAATCACCTTGGCGCCGAGCCGCTTTGCTGTCGCGATAGCCTGCAGCCCAGCCACTCCAACTCCAATTACAAACACATTGGCAGGCTTGAGGGTCCCAGCCGGGGTCATCATCATAGGAAAAATACGAGGTAGTTTGGCTGCAGCTAAAAGCACCACAGCATACCCAGCCAAATTTGCCTGAGAACTCTGTGCATCCATCTTCTGCGAGCGTGTTGTCCTTGGAATCATTTCCATGCTTATTGCAGTGATTTCTTGTTTGCGAAAAGCTTCAATAAGTTCCGGCTCGTTAAATGGGTCAAGGTAACTGATGTGTATGCAGCCTTTCTTAAGTCGATCAACCTCCCCGATATCAGGTTTGCGCAACCGAAGGATGACATCAGACCGTGACAATACCTCATTGCGTTCTGCTAAAACCTGAGCGCCGACATCCTTGTACTCCTGATCGGAAAATCCAGAATTGACGCCTGAACCTTCTTCAACCAAGACTTCAGCGCCTGCTCGCACTAGCTTTTTTATGTTGGTCGGAGTCATCGCGACGCGATTTTCTCCAGAATGCAGTTCGCTCGGGCACCCAATGTGCATTACGCTTCCTCTATTGGTTGTTTAGCGTTCACTTAGGTACGTATGCGCACCTAAGGAAGTCTTCGTATTGACAATGGCCTGCAAATATATCGCGGGCGTATTGTAAACACCGGGAACGCGCCCCACAACCGGTAATGCAATTGCACAGAATCTAATCAGGCCACTTTTGTAGGGCAGGTTATTTGGACAGTAGGCAAGTCTCAGTCTATAAAGAACTTTTCCACGACATAAATAGCCACAGAGTAAGAAGAAAAATTTTGCTTCAATCTTTGGGCGGCGCTCTTGAGGGCAATGAACTGAACAAACATGATTCTATGAGCCCATTACGGCAACTCGTCCGAGTAGCCATACCAGTACCTCTGGCTGGCGGCTTTGATTACCACTGGCCTGGTCCAGATATGCCCCCACCCCTAGGCTGTAGGGTTCGAGTTCCTTTTGGGAAAGATGAAAAGGTAGGTATCGTTTTAGGACACCCCGAGGAAAGTCCTGTGGAGAGTAGACAATTAAAGACCATTCTTGAGCGTATCGACCCTGAACCAGTAATTGCTCAGGAGCTCTTTAACAATCTACTGTGGGCGGCTGAATACTACCATCATCCGATAGGCGAAGTATTGACCCACGCGCTACCAACACTCCTGCGCAAAGGACGCTCTTTGGAACTTCCGTCTAAGACATCACCGGCCCCTAAAGAGCGTCCCAAGCCCATTAACAGGGGAAAAGTACCGAAGCTGACCGCAGACCAGCTTTCAGTGCTTAGCACTATTAAAAAGCACCCCAACGGATACAGGGCCTTTTTGCTCAAGGGAGTCACTGGAAGTGGCAAGACTGAAATCTATCTCAATCTTATCGCCGAACATTTAAGTGAAGGTCGACAAATTCTACTCCTAGTTCCTGAAATTGGCCTGACGTCGCAATTGGTCAATCGCCTCAATGAGCGCTTCGGTACTGAACTTGCCCTAATGCATTCACATCTTTCACCAAAGGAACGCTTGAACGCCTGGCTGAAAGCAAGAAGCGGAAATGCATTAGTTTTAGTGGGAACACGTTCTGCGGTTTTCTCCCCCCTGGCTCATCCTGGCCTTATCATTATCGATGAGGAGCACGATTCCTCTTTCAAGCAGCAGGACGGGTTTAAATACTCGGCACGAGACTTCGCGGTCCTTCGTGCACAAAAACTACGCATACCCATCATTCTTGCATCTGCTACACCGTCACTAGAGAGCTATGAAAATGCTTCAATAAATCGATACAAATTATTAACTATGCCCAAAAGGATTGGATCAGCGGGTGAGCCCAATATTCGCATGATTGACCTTAACCGACATGCGACCCGCCACGGTATCTCAACACCGTTAATAACCTCAATCAAAGCACACCTAGCCAAAGGAAACCAAGTCCTTTTGTTTCTTAATCGGCGGGGCTTTGCGCCCACTCTATTTTGCCCTAGGTGCCACAGCGCAGAATCCTGTTCTCGTTGTGATGCTCACATGACAATTCACGCACAAAAAGGCAGGCTTTGTTGCCATCACTGTGGCACTACATTGCCTATTATTTGGTCGTGCGCACTATGTAATACGGAACGTGTTGCTGTAGGCTCAGGCACCCAGCGAGTAACGGACGAACTTAAAGCGTTGTTCCCGGATGCTCGAGTCGCACGATTAGATCGTGACGCAACAATTCGTAAGGGGTCTCTGGATCAGTTGCTAGCCAGTGTTCACGGACGCGAAATTCAAATCCTCGTTGGTACCCAAATGTTAACCAAAGGGCATGATTTTCCAGGCGTTACCCTTGTCGGTGTTCTCAACGCGGATCAAGGCCTCTTCGGAACAGACTTCCGTAGCTCAGAACAACTCGCACAAACAATACTTCAAGTAGCCGGGCGCGCGGGAAGACGGGATCGGGCTGGCGAAGTACTTGTCCAAACTCACTGCCCCCAACACCCATTACTCACCCAACTCCTTCAACAAGACTACACGTCGGTAGCTGAATGGATCCTTAGGGAAAGACGTGAGGCTGGTTGGCCTCCGTTTTCGCGACTTGCAGTTTTTAGAGCTGAAGCGGCACAAAAACAGCCCGTATTCCAATTCTTAAATAAGGTGCGAGCCCAAGTAATAAAAAACAAAACCGGCGATGTGGATATATTCGGGCCTGCGCCAGCAGTTATGGAAAGACGTGCAGGGCGTTACCGAGCACAGCTTCTACTCCAAAGCTCGGATCGTCTACTTCTTCACAGTTCCCTCAGCTCCACAATTGCTCACGTAAGATCGTGGCCATCCAGCCGCCGCGTGAGGTGGGCAATTGACGTTGATCCCATAGAACTTTAATCCCTATTTTTGTAATTGGCATAGACAAAGATAACTCGGCACACTAAAAACTGAGCTTTACAAGCACTGATTTAGTAACAATTTGTTGAAATTTAATGCGAAAACATAACAAATGATTTTTTCATTCAGCGCCAAACGTTTATGCTACCCACAATAATCAAGTGATAGAGTATGCAGGGTAACACCTTACGATAGAATCCTGTTTTCGAATGTGAGCAGATATGTTACGGATTCAACTGGACACATTATTGAGGGAAGCACTAGCTAGTCTTCCAATACCAGAAGGGCTCGAAGAGATTGTTGCCCATGGGTGTCAACTAGAGCGCACCAAAAATTCAAAGCACGGAGATTTTTCTACTAACATAGCCCTCCGATTAGCGAAATCTCTCAATCAGGAACCAAGGGCTTTTGCAGAAAAGATTATTGAATCCCTAAAACCCTCACCACTGGTGGAGAAGGCTGAAATAGCTGGCCCTGGCTTTATCAATTTCATCTTGACCGCAACCGCGTATCACGAAGAGATAACTTCAATCCTCAAGGCAGGCAAAAGATATGGGTCTTCGAATACCGGAGCTAACTGCCGTGTATTAGTTGAATATATTTCTGCTAATCCCACAGGGCCACTCCATGTCGGACATGGCCGACACGCAGCTTACGGTGCTTCGATTTCAAATCTGTTGCGCGCGACTGGCCACGATGTTCATGAAGAATATTACGTGAACGACGCAGGCCGACAAATGGACATTTTGACAATTAGTGTTTGGTTCCGCTATGCAGAACTGTGTGGTCAATTTATACCTTTCCCAGAAAATGCTTACCAAGGCAACTATGTGAAAGAGATTGCTGGGATCCTAAATCACTCACGAGGCGAAAATCTCCTTCCCGATTCAAATGATTTAAAAAAAATAATTGAACACCCCAACGCGGATCCAGAAAAGCAATTGGATCTCATCATTAAGAATATCAAAAATCTCATTGGTCTTAAGCAGTTCAATGTGGTGCTCAAACTCAGTCTTGAGACCATTTTAAAAGATATTAAAGAAGACTTGGCATCATTTGGAGTCCGACCTAAACATTGGTATTCCGAAACTAGTCTAGTAGAAAACAATGCGATTGAATGCGCCCTTGCGTCTCTAAAAAAGAAAAAAATGATCTACAAAAAAAATGGAGCCACGTGGTTCCGCTCCAAAAACTACGGTGATGAGAAAGATAGAGTTGTCGTGCGCGAAAACGGAGCAAAAACCTATTTTGCCTCAGATATCGCCTACCACTATGACAAGAGAAAGCGTGACTATACTCACCTTCTAGACGTGCTTGGCGCAGACCATCATGGCTACGTTGCACGGATTAGGGCGGGACTACAAGCCATGGGAGAGCCTGCCGAATGTTTCGAGCCATTACTCGTTCAATTCGTAACCCTGTACCGCGGACAAGTCAAAGTTCAAATGTCAACTCGGACGGGTGAGTATGTAACTCTTCGGGAGCTCAGAGAAGAAGTAGGAAACGACGCCGCCCGTTTTTTCTACGTCTCTCGTTCCAATGGTCAACATCTCGACTTTGATCTGGAATTGGCAAAAACACAGTCTAATGACAATCCCGTTTATTACATTCAATACGCTCACGCGCGCATAGCTAGTATCTTGCGTCAAATAAAAAACCCGGCTATCGATTTTCAGTCTACTAAGAATTTAGTCCTTAACCAACTAACTGAGGCATCCGAACACAGTCTTATGGTGGCCCTGAGTCGCTACCCAGAAGTTGTTCAACTAGCATCAGACAAAAGGGCCCCCCAACACGTAGTCCACTACCTCCGAGATACTGCGGCATGCTTTCATTCCTATTATAATGCGCACCAAATACTTGTCGAAGACTCTACTCTTCGTAAAGCTCGAATAGCCTTGGTGCTAGCTACCCAACAGATAATCCATAATGGACTTACCCTACTAGGGGTGTCCGCACCCGAAAAAATGTAATACAAATTGATAGTACAAATTTTTAAAACTCCTCGGATATGACAATAAACAGCATAACGAATTTTAAGTGGCTACTTTCTGGTTTCGGATTGGGTTTAATTTCGGCCACTGCCATCTACCTGATTGCTCAAAAGGACTCAATCTCTCCAGATGCTTTGGACTCGACCCAAGAACCGGTCGCTCAAATTTTGCACAACTCAACCCAACCTGAGGTTGATCACCCGGCAGAGCGTTTTGATTTCTATGATGTGTTATCCCAATCCCAATTCGAGGTCGTAATTCCGGACCAAAAAACCTTAAATAGTTCGCGTGAAAATTCTTCCACACCAACCGAATCCGGACATTACATAATCCAGGCTGGCGCATTCACCGAACACGCCGACGCACTTCGTGTTCAATCTAGCCTGAAACTTTTAGACATCCCATCCTACATTGAAAAGGTAACAATCAAGGATGATATATTTCATAGGGTTCGAATGGGCCCAATAATTGATCTGGCAACACTGAGATCATTGCAGCAACAACTTGAGAGTGCCGGTGTTGAAATTCTCGAGATATCGGCTAGAGACTGAAAAATATTTCATACTTTCAAGCACGGTTAGCCGACTAATTGTAGATTTATCAGGTTATTGAAATTTTTGGGAAAAATGGTTCAAAAAACCATACTAGTGATTTATTTATTGTTTTTGGTGGTGTTTCGAAAATCAACTCCAAGGGATCGTAGCTTTCGATACAGGTGTGTTCTTTCCATACCAACCCGCTTCGCAAGTTGGCCCACCTTTCCGCCAGAGAGAACCAGTTGCTGCTGTAGATAAGCCCGCTCAAAATGTTCACGGGCTTCTCTTAAAGGCATACTTAGAAAGTCTGGCTTAATAAGATTTTTAGTTTCCTTGATTTGGCTCGCAAGCTCAATTTCGACCTCCTCCAAAGTAATTTCATCGCTACTACTGAGAATCAAAAGGCGACTAACTATATTCTTCAGTTCGCGTATATTTCCAGGCCACGGATAATTGCGAAGCCTGTTCTGGGCTGCAACACTAAAATGTCTGAATGGGAAATTTTTGGAGTCCACCAATATTTCAACGTTGTAGCGTAACAACTCTGGAACGTCTTCAGCATACCGACGCAACGGTGGAATACGGATTATTACGGTGCTTAATTCACTCAATAACTCCCGCATAAAACCCGTAGAATTATTTTCAAAATTTGAATCCGCACTTGAAATTATCCGTACGTTAAAAAATTTTTCCTCGCTTTTGTTACTGAGTTTATTCTTTTTTTTCTTTAAAAGATCTGAAAATGAATTCTGCGCGCTCAGAGACATTTTTCCAATTTCATTAATGAAAAGTATTCCATCCTGAGCGCGATCAATCGTACTCGGATTTTCGGCGTCACCGGGAAAAGATAAATCTCCATTTTCATTGTTCAGCACCTCAGCCATAACCGTCACAAACGGCTCAGCGGCACGACTACTAAAACTTGCCAAGTATCGCGCAACCATCTCCCTTCCACTGCCCGGCTCTCCAACTAACAACACATTTGAATCATGCTTGGCAATTTGTGCAATCTGATCACGGAGAGTTTGCATGACTTTACTTTTTCCCACAGGCGTTAACGAAGGTGGCACTAATTTCCCTGGCTGCCCCTTCTTGGCACGCGTGTGCAAAAGAGCTTTATCTATTGTTCTAAGTAACTTGACAAGTGATACTGGTTTCTCTATGTAATCAACTGCGCCAAGTCTTGTGGCCTCCACTGCCGTGTCAACCGTGCCGTGGCCTGACATCATGATAACCGGTGCCAGTGGTCCCTTTTTTGCCCACTCTTTGAGCAAAGAAATGCCATCTGTTTCCGGCATCCAAATATCTAAAAGTATTAGGTCATATTCTTCTGCAAGCTTGGCATCCCTAGCCTCAGCGGCATTTGAAGCAGTAGTAACTTGATAGCCTTCTTCTGTAAGAATCTCGTCCAAAAGCAACCGTATATTTGATTCGTCATCAACGACTAAGATAGAGGCATTCTTCACGCACCTTCACTCCAATTTTTTTTCTGACGCCCGCGCATCATAGTTGCACTGCCAGCTTTTTCTATTATAGGTATGAGTATACTTATCTCCGCACCACCCTGCTCTCCATTGCAAGCTGTAATTCTCCCACCATGCTCGTCTATTAGTTTTTTGACAATCGCAAGACCTAGTCCCGTACCTTTAGCTTTGGTCGTAACATAAGGCTCAAATGCCTGCCGTGCGATATCCCCATGGAATCCAACCCCATTATCTGAAACTTTGATTTCTGCTGCCTCTAAATCACCCTTGATGTGTCGTGTGCAAATATCTACTCGCGCATCATTCTGATTCTCCACCGCCTCCAACGCATTTCTAATTAAATTGTGAAAAACCTGTCGCATACGCCCCGGATCTGCTTGCACGAGAGGTAAATCTTTATCAAAATCTAAATAAACCTTAAGCGGTTCATCTTGATGTTTGTATAATTCTGCAACCTCCATCAGCAAATCATTCAAATTGAACTGAGTTAACTCTATTTGAGGCGTTCTAGCGTACTCGCTAAACGCATTTACCATGTCTTTCATGGCCTCTACTTGTTGAATGATGGTATGGGTTGCTCGGTTGAGCAGTTCGGTATCAGAAGATCGAGTAGGTAAGTAACGTCGACGCAATCGTTCAGCAGATAGTTGTATCGGTGTCAGCGGATTTTTAATTTCATGAGCTAGTCTCCTTGCTACTTCTCCCCAAGCTGCATCTCGCTGAGCCTCAAGCAACGCGGTAATTTCATCAAACACAACAACATACCCGCCCGGATAATCCCCCTCACTTGGCAATGCTGTGCAGGCACACATCAGAACTCGGCGGCCAACTTCACCTTCTTGTACAATTTGCTCTCGCCATTCGCTTTCTCCTTTCTTTAAATGGGATGCATTGACTGCTAAAAATTCAGCCAACAAAGGCTTAGAATCCGCTAACGCGCTCAGTTGCTCTCCAACGTGCGACTCTAAATCTACACCAAGTATGGTACTGGCAGCTTGATTAGCCGTTCGAATTCTTAGATTGGATTCTAAGGAAACTACGCCAGTCTTTAATCTAGCCAGAATAACTTCTAGTTTTTTTTTCTCGCTTTCTACTTGTTGCTGCCCTGAGCGTGCCTCTTCACTTGCCTTAGAAAGTCGGCGTGTCATATCGTTAAACGATCTCACCAAAAATCCAATTTCGTCGTGACTTGGAGTGGGCAACAAAGTATCGAAATCACCTCGGGCAATAGCCCGAGTGCCTGCCATTAATTGTTGGATCGGGACTACTAAACGCTGAGCAGAAAAAAAAGCTCCGTACACGGCGGCAAGCAACGCGATCAATAAGACGAGGCTGAGCGTTACTGTAAAGCCAGATTTAAGCGGGTCCCGCAGAAAAGATAAGACTCCATATTGATCGTAACTGGCCTGAACCTGATTGGCTAATTCGCTAAGACGCTGTTCCACAGGGAATGAGGCTTGCAGTATAGTCTCCTCACCGCCTGGAAATCTGGACATAATATTAATTGCGGTCAAAATCTCGTAGTTGCCCTCTAAGCCGGGCTCAAGCCCGACATAAGAGCGTCCTTGTCCAAGTTGCAGCGCTATTTCATCGCTAGGATATCTCGGAACTCCAACAGAGGAATTCCCCGAGCTTGTTGCAAGAATTTGATCGTTCGTAGTAAAAATTGTGAGCTCCCCAGCTCGACTTTCACGCCTCAGGTCACTTAACTCACCAACAATGTCTGTGTAATCACTACTAGCAAGGTGTGCTGCCATACTCTCTACTTCATCCAGATGTTGTCGCATCTGAATATCTAGCACCGTCTGGCTAAGTTCCAGCGCGTTACTAAGTCCTTGTTCAACATCTACATTAAACCAGCTATCAATACCCCGATTAATGAATTGAATTGCGAAAAGATAAACCACCAGCAAAGGAGTTACTGCGAGAATCACAAGTAATGTGACCATCCGTGCTTTGAGGCGAGACCCAGGAACATGTCGCCGATGTTCGCGCAACAGTTTCATAAGGCTTCCAAAAATCAAAAGCAACAAAACTACCGCACCAAAAAGATTTATAAGTAATATCCAGTTTTGAAAGCGGCTAAATTCCTCAGAATTTTGGGCAGTTTGACTGAATAAAAGCAGCGCTGAGAGCCAAAGAAGCACCCCAACCGTAAGAACTAATGCATATAATGCTCTTTTCAATTTCTTTCTAGTTCCCATCTATACCAGTCGCTTTTAAGCGACCATTTGCGACGCATAAAAGAAAGGAACCGCAAGGGACCAGGAAAATCCTCTGTGTTAAGTCCAACCCGAATTCGCATGTCATATTGCTCGTCGTTATCTAACAGCGCGACATCAATCACTGGCAAATTATTTATTCGCCCCAGATAATTCAATGCAGAAAACAAAGTGGCAAAGGAAAGCTGCTCTCCGCTATTTAAATTTCTGACGATGTAGCGCTCACTCAATGCATCTCGTTCTAGTTGATAGAGCTGCTCTAAACCTGCATTCTCCGAATCAAGCCAAAAACGTCGACGCTCTAAGACCTCGACATCAAGCTGTATAGCTAATGTAACTCCAGAATCTAGTGCATCTCTTGCTTCAGAAGACAGGCGATACTCCACCCGTGCATTTAAAAAACAAACTCCTGAATGAAAATCTGTGCTAGCTGACCGAACTTCAAATTGGCCGGGGTCCGTCTGAGGATAGGCCGGCCCAGAAAAACCTCCCAGTCCGAAAACCAGAAACACCACCATAAAAAATAGGGTAAACCATCGCTTCGCAAGCCACCCACAAAGATTTAAGGCTATGTTCAATGTTTGTCCAATTAATACTTCTTCTCAATTGAAGCATAATAAAACCCATCCATATTCGCCTCCCCCGGCATTATTTGGCGTTCAAATTTCTGCCTAACCGCGTGAGCACCAGGAGTTTCGCGCAAAAATCGCTCAATCTGATAATGGTTCTCATTCTTGAGGACAGTACATGTAGCGTAAAGAAGGCGGCCACCGACACTAAGTAGAGGCCAAAGAGTACGCAACAGCTTAGCCTGCTCTAGAACGATCTCCTCCATATCATTAGCTTGGCGCAAAATTTTTATATCTGGGTGCCTTCTAATAACACCCACTGCACTACATGGCGCATCAATCAGGATACGCTGAAAAGGCTTCCCGTCCCACCAATCGCTTGGCCGAGTAGCGTCCGCGTGACGCAATGTTCCTTGCAATTTCAGTCGATCCAGGTTCTCAGCTAGACTTTGTAACCGGCGCTGGTCTCGGTCGAGAGCAAGGAGCTGACCCAAGCCCTCGCAAGTCTCCAGAATTTGTGCCGTTTTTCCGCCTGGTGCCGCGCAAGCATCTAGCACCCGATATCCTGGTTCAATTCCTAGAAACCCCGCAGCAAACTGGGCCGCCCCATCCTGAATCGAAACTAACCCCTCTTCAAAGCCAGGCAAACTCCCTGCCGGCTGAGGTACCTCCAAAAGGAGAGCGCCAGGTCCCGCCCCCGGTACTGTTGAGGCTAAAATTCCAGCTTCGTTAAGACGGGCCATGTATTCTCTTCGTGTAGCTCGAGACAAGTTGACCCTAAGCCACATAGGGGGATGCTCGTTATTTGCTGTAACAATTTCCTTCCAGCTATCCATCCAGTCATCTCTAACCATTTCAAGAAGCCATGAGGGATGACTATAAAAAGCCTCTGGGCTGTTTTGGAGTTCTCCCTGGAATTTTTCCGCTTCACGTAGAAAACGCCTAAGTACTGCGTTAACAAGGCCCCGTGTGTGTGCCTTACCCAAAAGATCTGCAGCAGCAACCGTTGCAGAAACCGCTGCATGGTCTGGGATACGCATCCACTGCAACTGAAACAATCCCAAGCGTATCAATGCCGCTAGTTCTGTCTCATGCCGGCCTAAGGGGTGACTGAGCAACCGATCAAGTTGCCACTGCAAACGGTGATACCAACGCAGAGTGCCAAGTACAAATGCGCGAATCAAGCCTCGGTCTCGTGAATCTGCGGAGTCTATTTCATTAATTGCTTTTTCAGCCGTAATTCCGTCCCTGAGAATCCGGGCACTGACCCTCGCTGCCACCGCTCTTGATGCCGAACCAGTAAAGCCGCTACTTTCCACCAAAAGCAATTCCCTTAAGTGGGTGGGCGGCTAAGTACGCCTCGGCCGACATAACATTCCCTG
>Ga0315336_1006057_pt1 | contig 12696 bp, 10 predicted proteins | sample ASW5metaG_FD_204512 | JGI IMG/M metagenome (GOLD analysis project Ga0315336, IMG submission 204512) | Ammonia-oxidizing marine archaeal communities from Monterey Bay, California, United States - ASW #5 | ecosystem: Environmental > Aquatic > Marine > Intertidal zone | place: USA: California...
CATGAGACCATTGCCGGACATATAGCCCCAGCAGGATGGGCCAGATATTCCTCGAGCTGCTCCACCACCGGCGAATAGGTTAGGCAGTAAACTACCGTCCTTTCGTTGTACCTGGCCATTATTATCAACGACCAACCCCCCCTGGGTATGGAATAGAGCACCAGTTACTCTTACAAATCGATAAGGCGGTTCCAGCTCTTTATGTATTGTAAAATCACGACCGAAGCGATCCTGCTTTTTCCCTAGAACCATTTTTTTTACTGACTCAAAGGTGTCCTTAACAGTCTCTGGCAAACCACTAATTCCAATGAGTTGTTGAACGGTTTCAGCGGTATGAATACAGCCTGTTTGCAATGCCTCTCGGTAGTCTGCATACTCTTTCATAGTGTTATGTATCCGTTCGTCATAGATTGCCCAGGCAACATGCTCTGGCTGACGAATAATTTCGACTGCATGTTCGGAATAGCCACGTGCTTCATCACAGAAGCGAACTCCGGCAGTATTTACCTGAAATCCCCCTAACATAATATGGGCCCACAGAATTGTGACTCCGTGGCCACATGCAAGACCTCCATGGCCCTGATAGGATTCGAGATCTGACATGTCGGCGCCCAATGACCGGCCCCAAAGAATAGCATCTCCCTTGTTACCAGGATGACCAAAGAACGTGGCTTTTACCATTTCGGGAATATACTGCGTAAGCATTTCCGAATTTCCGCCAAATCCACAACAGGCCAAGATCAATGCCCCGCAACCAATATCTTCGGTTGAACCATCTGGGCGGGCAAGGCGAACACCTTCTATTCGACCATTATCTTCCGCAAAAAGGTGTGTCACCTGAGCATTTAATAATATGTCCACCCCGCTTCTCTGTGTCGCATTGTGCAGCGCACCCATAAGTTCTGCGCCCGTGCGATTAGGTGTTCCATGCATTCGATCGCAGGACTGTCCGGGGAAAGAAAAATTCTCGACTAATGAGAGAGGCACGGAATGTTGATCTACCAGCCAGTGAACAGTTGGGCTCGATTGTTCTGCCAAGTATCGCACCGCTTGGTGGTCGGTTTGACCATGGGTTTTTCTGATAATATCGGCAACAAAATCCTCGGGGCTATCTTGAATGCCTTTTTCTTCTTGAAAACGGGAACCGGCTGCTGGTATTAGCCCCGTAGACATCGCGGTCGTGCCGAGAGCAGTCGCGTCTCTTTCGAGAACTATAACTTCTGCACCATGCTCTTTGGCGGAAAGAGCGGCAGTCAGTCCACACCCCCCCCCGCCAATTACAACTACTGGTATAGAGCCAACGAACTTGGCAGAAGAGGGTTTTAAGATTGAGTGTTGAGAGGTCACCTATGTATCCTCGGTTTTAGTTACAAATTGCTAGCAAAATGTGCGCTATTTCATGGTTTTATGTTATTTTGTAATTTGACGAAATACCCTAATAGCTGAGTGTAAAAAGGATTGGTAGGCGGAGAGCTCTGTGCGTCTAGGCTTAATAGTTCTAGCTAGGTGGCCTGAGGCATTCGGAAGAGACTCTGAAAGCCCTCTCACGGAGTAACAATAATAGAAAATAGTCATATTCACTTCGTTCTGGAGCTGAGATAATCCTTAGACGGAGACTATGTTGTTACAACTCTTAAAGCTAACTGTCACGCCACGCTGCTAATAGTAAAGTATTTAGGGAGATCCAAATGCCACGATTTTTTCTTGCTTCGGCGATTTTGTATATGGGACTTAGCTTCCAAACTATGGCCGAGGTACGTGTCCATTGTAATGGTGAAGAAGAAAATCTTGCTACCTATCTGGATATGCACAGAATTCTATTCAATGAACGTAACGCCTCTCGCGCAGGGGAGTTCTATGCGGATAGAGTTCTATCACATAATCAGGATTCAGGCGGAGCTTTAGATAGGATTGTAACGCCCGCGGACATGGAGGAAATGTGGATACAATCGAAGAAAGATAGTCCGGAGCGTGTGTTAGAGGACGAGTTAATTCTTTGTGTAGAGGACTTCGTAGTTGTGCGCACTACGTTGAAGGGGATTCGGCAGGGCACAATAATGGGAAAATCAATTTCTGGAATACCTTATAACACCACCGCTACCGATATATATCGTTTTAACAAAGGCAAGGTAGTGGAGCGATGGGGTAATGCTGACCTTATAACGTTATTCGATCAGCTCGGATTTAAGATGCTGCCACAAGAGGACTAAGTTCATAAAGGTATAGGAGGTTTGCCGCAGGTGTTGTCGCAGAAGCTGACTACTAACCTCGCCAGTTATTGAATAAGCAGAAGAGCGGTGAATTATCTTTTCTCATTTGCCGGAAGATCTTTCTGGGCAGTTTCCACCAAGCCGGGATATTAATTCAAAAGGTTGCAGGACGGCTTATTATAGCCTGCGTCCTTTTCCGGAACAATCTAAAGAAGGTTACAGCAAAATAAAGAATCCTGCCTAATGCTCGTCTACTATCTCTGTAACCGGCGCAGTAGTTTCTGCTGTTGGAACAACTTTTTCGTCATTCTTCTTTGCGGCAGCTTTTTCCTGTTTCGCTTTCAGACGTTCTGCCTTCTTGGCAGCTTTCTGGCGTTCCCTCTCGAAACGGTCAAACCTGTAGTTTGGCTTTCTGGCCATTAGCATTCCTTCAGGCCTAGGTCCACCCGAGCCCAATGACTTGGATGCAAAATAAGTTTGATCAGTCGATGACTGCTAAGTTCTCAGCTGCAAACTTGCCATTTTGCCCAGGTTGAAGCTCGTAGGAGACTTTTTGTCCCTCATTAAGTGTACTTAATCCTGCTCTTTCTACGGCTGAGATATGAACAAAAGCATCTTTTGAACCGTCTTCTGGTTCTATAAACCCATATCCTTTAACGGTGTTAAAAAACTTTACGGTACCATTAGGCATAACTTCGTCCCCTAAAAAATTGATCTTATGTTAACCATGCTGCAAGGAAATATTCCCTTCTACGCTCACATTATCCGGGGAGAGATAAACCAATCGGTTGTCAGCTTAATCAAGTTCCACAAGTAAATGCTTACGTGAAAGAATGTTTAGGGTATATCGCGTAGTCAAGTCAATGACGCGTATCACCTGCCAGTCAGGTCTTCCTTGCGATGTGAAGCCTAACCTATGAATGAAGACCACACGTGAGATGCGACTACTTTAGAGTGTTTGCCAGGTAGATTTTGAGATTCCGCCGCGGATAGCCTTAGCATCTGTATCATCGCTCGTCGTACCGATTGCTATATTAAAGGTCGCCGTTACTTCCGCTAGCTGTGAACCGGGTAGGGTTTTATAATTCACCTGCACTGTAGCCAATTGTTCCTCAGTAAGCCTATTAATAATTCGGTCCTTAACATTCTTCGGATGATCCTTAATACTCATCTCTGTCGTGAAAATGCGCGCACCATTCCTACTGATAGCAAAATGAATGTGAGGAGCGCGGTCAGCTCCCTGGAATGTATAGGGCACTGGTTTGATGGTGCGAAAGTAATAGAGACCGTCAACATCTGTTAAGAATCTACCATAACCTTGAAAGTTTCTGTCAAACTTCCCGCCAGATTGTTTTTCATGTCGAGAATGGCGATAAATACCCATGGCATCACATTGCCAAATTTCCACAAATGCGTTTCGTAACGGACTTCCCATGGCATCTACGATACGTCCCGAAAGGTGGAGTATTTCGCCGGTCCCGGGTAATGTAGCTCCATTCACGAGCAATAGATCATTGTCAGTGTCAATTGGCATCTTGTCGGGATAGAGTGGTCCCTCGCTTGTCTGGGCGGTATGAACTAATTCGTTAGCCCAGGCGTTCACAGACATAAAAGTGGCGGCTGAGGTAGCAAGACTTATTTTTGTTGCAAGAACGAGGGCATCCCGTCGAGATCGTGAAGAAGCATAATTATTCGCTCGCCGAAATGAAAATTTATCATTATTTGTAAGTGCTTTCGATCCACTTGGCATGACAGGTCCCTTCCAGGATTCTATTTCTAAGAAAGTGTACTTCGATAAGAGGCTCGTTACACTAGTTTAAGCTGTGTAAGCCTATATTCCGGGGTATTAGCTAAACCCGTCCTTTACCAGGCATTCAATAATATTGCTTTCCTTGATACATTTAGTTCTAGCTGAATAATACCAGTAATATTATAGGTGGTGGATTACTTTTCGTCTGGGTTAACAATAGAAATTCTGGACGCCATCATACAACGAAAGCAATATAATATTTCGTTTTACTTTTAGTGGTCAAAAATGTCGGACCCAGAATTACTCATCGAAGAAGCAATAGGACTATATGAAGACTCTGCTTACCAGGGGGCTTACGCAATTTGCAAGGGGCTGCTTAAAGAGGAGCCTGATAACGCAATGGCCTTATGTATATACGGTTGTGCAGCGGCCAATTTAGGCAATCATGAAAAGGGATTAGAGGCTCTCAAGGCTGCACTTACGAACGACCCGAGATTAGTTCTAGCCCATAAAGTGCTCGGACAGATTTATTTTACGAAGGGTAAGCCCGAAGCCGCATTAGTTTGTTTTTCAGAGGCAGTTAGGCTTAGCCCTGAACGATCCGATGTCCATATGTTTATGGGAGAGGTCCTGCAAAGCCTAGGCAAGCCCGAACAAGCCTTGGCGGCGTTTTTGCAAGCCCAATCTTTAGCTCCAGATGACCCGCAAGTTCAGTTACTTATAGGTCATCTACATTGGAAACTCCACAATCCGGCAGAAGCGGAGCGCACTCTTGATAGGCTTATTAAGGGTCAGCCGAACCACACCGAAGCACTTAATCTCATGGGCGCAATTCGACAAGAAACGCATCGGTTTGAAGAAGCAGGTGCTTTCTATAATAAGGTCCTGGAAATTGATCCGAATCACCTCACGGCGCGCCTTAACGCAGCAATGGTGCAGTTTGAGCTAGGTGAACCCGAAAACGCAATCGGCCACGTCGATCACGCATCGAAGCAAAGTCCGTCCACTCGTCTTAAAGTTCTGGATGCGCTGATCATGCCAGTAGTTTTGCGTTCTGCGGATGAAATCGAGTTTTGGCGCTCACGACTACGAGATAAGTTTAATTTCCTATTGGGTAGCGACGAACATCTTTCTGACCCTTTGAACGAGGTCTTGCACACACAGTCTCATCTTGCCTATCAAGGCCTAAATGATCAAAAACTACAGAAAATTGTAGCAGAGACATATGCGAAGCTTAGTCCAGAACTGATCTGGGATTCACCCAATCTCGCTCTAAAGCGTCGGGATGCAGGTAAAATAAGGCTAGGAATCATCTCTTCCAACCTTAAGGAGCAGACTGTTGGCTACCTAACTGCGGGGTTTATTGAGAGAATTGATCGTCGCAAGTTTTTCGTAATTGTGATTACGCCACCTACACCACCAGACCCCATGTCACACGCAATACGGTCTAGCGCAGACAAAGTGTTAGACGTTCCTTTCAATTTACTTGAGGCCAGAAACGCAATTGCTAATGCGAATCTTGATGTTGTCTATTACCCTGATATTGGAATGGGAGCCTTCACATACTTCCTAGCATTTTCAAGGCTTGCGCCGGTCCAATGCGTTGGTTGGGGCCATCCAGTGACCACCGGGATATCGACTATAGATTATTTCATTTCCTCGGATTGGATTGAACCCCCTGATGCAGATGACCATTACACAGAAAGTCTTGTACGATTACCGGACGTCGGCACATTTTATTCAGCACCACAAAAGCCTCTAACCCCCTTTGATAGGAATAAATTTGGACTTAGTCAGAATGAAACGCTTATTTTGTGCCCACAGAGTTTCTACAAGTTTCATCCCGATTTTGACTCAGTACTTGCTCGACTCCTTCAGGAGGAGCCCGATTGTCGGTTAATCCTAATCAAGGATTATAACGACGCTTTGAATAAGATATTTCTCAAAAGATTTACAGAATCGGCCTACCCAGTTCTGGAACGGGTAACATTCCTCCCGCCCCTTTCCCACCAAGATTTCCTCCGACTTTTAGCGTCAGCTGATGTGGTGCTTGACATCCACCAGTGGTCCGGGGGGCGGAGTGCTCTCGAGTGTCTAGCAATGGGTACGCCACTTGTGCATTGGCCAGGTCCGTTTATGAGAGGTCGTTGCACGTCAGCATTTTATGCGAAAATGGGCTTTAGGGACTGCATAGCAGGGTCAGAGGATGAATACATAGCAATCGTTAAACGACTTATTCATGATCAGGCATTTAACAAGCACGCACGTGACAATATAGCCGCTACTAACGATAGGATTTTTGAGAGCGAAGCAGCCCTAAGGGCTCTTGAAAATTTCTTTATTGAGGCTGTTCGTGAAGCAGATAATAGATAGATAATTCGGTATCTTACGTAATTCAATTAAGCTCGCGGATTAACCTTAGCCCGAGGGTCATTGACCGGTATTCAGGATGTTCACGGCTGCGTCCGGCTGGGCGAACGAACCACACACGGCTATACCAACCACCCCCGCGCACTACAAGCCTTGCATCCCTATCAGGATCGATACGCGCAGAACCATCGATCGGCGCTCCTTCATAGCTGGGAATAAAGGTGTCCTGTACCCATTCCCAAACGTTTCCTACAAGGTCATACAAACCGAATTGATTAGGTGGATATGAACCAATGGGAGCCGTATAAACGTAGCCGTCATAACAATCAAAAAACCGGGTGGGCTCTTTATCAATCCCACCATGAGCTTCGGCTCGACTAAGATCCGACGCATTTGCATAGTCACAGACGGTTTCCATAGTGTTTCCCCAGGATTGAAGACTGTCGGTACCAGCCCGCGCAATGTACTCCCATTCAGCCTCAGTTGGAATTCGGTAGGCTTGACCAGTTTGATCAGATATCCATATGCTATAATCAAGAGCATCCTGATATGTTAGGCAGCCGACCGGGTGGTTGTCATCCTGGGGAAAACCCGGGTTGCGCCAGTTTGCTCCCTTAACTTCAGCCCACAATTTCCCGGCGTTGTTCCATGTAATGCAGGTGTTCGGATCGGTGCGCTGAGTATCCTCCACAAATTCTTGATATTGACCCACTGTGATTTCGTAACGACCGGCAGCAAACGTGTTCAATATCCGGACTTGATGGGCAGGCCATTCCCTTGGCGCTATGTCCTCACGAAGTCTCGCGCGACTAGTTGCTTCTTTTGTTGATCCCATAATGAAGGTGCCTGCCGGAATAATCACCATCTCGGGACAAGTTGGACAATCTCGAAAAGAGGAGCCCGGATGTAGCGACAGTTCTGCAGCTTTCACCCAAGAAAACACCGAAACGGACAAAAAGAAGACGCTTGCACAGATTGCGTAGTTTACACGGATTTGAGACATTGCTTTTTCTCCCACTACCTGTCTCAATTGACAGTTCGAGTATAAGTCTTGGCCAAAGTACTATAACTCGTATGAGGGTAGGGGATAACTAAGATATGAAATGCATGATTTCTCTAGGACTTGTGATTATCGTATTATTGAGTATTTCGAGTGATTTGTCGGCGAACAGCCACGAAGAAGGTGCAGGTAGTGTGCTCCGTGACTGTGAAGTGTGCCCAGAGATGGTGATTATTCCGGCAGGCTCCTTCGAAATGGGTGCCGAGATAATAGATCAAATGCGAACCGGTGAAATGCGCTCACGCGGAGCCGTGCGGACAGTGGATATTACAAAATCCTTCGCTGCTGGCCGGTACGAGGTCACTAATGCCGAATACAAGGAGTTTGTTGTTGCTACAAACAGAGTCGCGCAATCCTGCAGAGTCTGGGGTGGGGCAATGGATGCTGAGGGTTTCAATTGGCGAGATCCGGATTATGGACGCCTGACCTACGACAACGAACCTGTTGTATGCGTTTATTGGAATGATGCTGTGGCCTATGCGTCTTGGTTAGCAGAAATTACTGGTCTGCCTTACCGGTTACTCACGGAGGCCGAATGGGAATATGCGGCCAACGGCGGCTCAGAAACCACTTGGCCGTGGGGAAAAGACGATGTCGAGGTGTGTAAATACGGTAATATACTTGACCTCGAGGCGATTGCAGATCCTAGCTTACTGGCGGGCAGTACAACCACGGTGAGTATGGCAGCTCAATGCAATGACGGATACGCAATGGTCGCGCCCGTCGGAAGTTTCAAGCCTAACGGGTTTGGTTTGTATGACATGGTAGGGAACGTATGGGAGTGGGTGCAGGACTGTTCTAGAATCCCATATCCTGATGGTCCTGTCGACGGAAGTGCATTTGAAGTAAATGGTGAATGCGAAAAACGCTCCATACGCAGCGGTAGTTGGCGTTCGCGTTTAATCCGACAAAAATCGACTTTTCGGGGAGCGGACCCGGAACCAACAGCATACCACATCTTCGGTTTCAGAGTAGGACGGGATCTTGGTTAAGTCTGCTTAAGTTGAGGGCCGACGAATCTTCATAAGGGTGGTTAGCAGAATGGGGCGACGTCCGCGGTTTTCTGTTACCTCAGTTAGCCTCTATTAATAGGTACGTCTAACTTTGACCTTTCAATTTCACGCCCGCCTTTGAACACCGATTCTATCGATTTCGTATTGGCAATTGATACGGAAGGGTCTTTGGTGAGCAAAATCATATCTGCTAACTTGCCGACTTCAATTGACCCTATTTCGTCTTCCACGCCTATGTAAATAGCAGCATTCAGTGTAGCAGCTTTTAGAGCCTCAAGTGGCGGTAGGCCTGCCTCGTTAAGAAGTTGTATTTCCTGATGAATCATAGCACCTATAGTCCGATCCGTTCCAGCTGAGATAACTACACCAGCCTCAAAGAGTTGGCGGATATTGTTGAGAATTGCAGGCCGTAGACTCTTTAACCATTGGGTAAAGGGACCACCAGAGAATCGCTCGTTGCGCATTGCAGCAGCAACTTCCTCTGGCGTTATTAGTGCTGCAAAGAGGGGATCATCTAGAAATGAAAGATCTGCCTCCTGTCTGATAATTGTGCTGCACACAACCACGTTATTCGTCGCGACTAGCGTGGCAAAGTCTGGATCCGCATCATCTAGATAGATAGTGTGAGCGAATGCGTCCGCACCAGCCTCGATAGCTTCCCTTGCTAATGCTTGCTCTGAAACGTGAACCGTGGTGCGTATGCCGTTTTCATGTGCATATATCATAAGTCTGTTCATCGTGTTGGTATCTATTAGTGGCATGTTGCGGCCAACTGGACCCATACCCCGACGTTCACGTGTAAACTTGAGAAGATCAGGTTCGAGTTTGAACAAGGCATTGAGTTTTTCGATACCATCCTCGTAATTGGTAACCACCGTACCACCAGCACAACAGCCGTGGCCATTGGGTGGAGCTATTAAGCTAATAGTGGCGAAAATCCGGGGACTTAGGATACGTCCGGCCCGCTCATCTGCACGCATCTTATGAATGTATGCGGCGTGATTACCTGAATCGTAGACAGCGGTCACTCCTGCATAAAGAAAACCATGCAGGATTTTGATACCTGATTCCGGATCCATAATCATTTGGCGATTACCCGGACCGGTCCGCCCCCCAGGTAAATGAATGTGACTATCAATGAGACCAGGTATTAAAAACTTACCAGTTCCGTCAATAATTCTTGTGCCTACCGGTGGCACTATTTTTGTGTCAGAGATAACAGCTAAGCGGTCACCGTTTACTAAAACGTATGCGTTTTCTGAAGGTGGTCGGCCAGTACCATCTATTAATGTTACGTTCTGAATGAGGATTCCGTCGGCTGCCTCGCTGACTGCGGTGTTAATTTGTAAAATTACGAAGCAGATTAAGACAGAAATGGAGTATTGTGTTATTCGCAACATGGCTTTCCTCCCTTGGATCAACCTTCATATCGCCAGGTTGGAGGGTAAATGTTTTTTGATTAGCAGCCAACCATCCCTTGGCGTGAAGATTTCTGTCCTCTAACATTGAGCAGAAGGGGCAAGGGATGCAGGAACTGAAAGGAAAAAAATGAGATTGTTCAAAATACTGAAGGCTTCGCTACTATTAGGATGTTTAAGTCTAATTTGTGCGCCGGTCGAAGCCCAGGAAGGAACGATGGGTGAATACCTTGCAAGGGCTGCTAATTGTGTTGCATGCCACTCCTCGCCGGGAGGCGAAGCTTTTGCTGGTGGGCTTAAGATGGCGACGCCGATTGGTAACATTTACGCTACCAATATTACGCCGGACACGGAGACGGGCATTGGCGATTATAGCCTGATGGACTTTGACAGGGCCGTGCGACTAGGCATCGCGAAGGACGGGCACCTACTTTACCCCGCCATGCCATATCCCTCCTACGCTAAGCTATCAAGTGAGGATATTGCAGCATTATATGACTTCTTCATGAAGGAAGTACCCCCAATCCGTCAGGCTGATTTGGAGTCGGAGATTCCATTTCCTTTAAACATGCGTTGGCCGTTGGCTATTTGGAATTTTTTCTTTTTTGAGGACATGCCCTACGAAACCGATCAGAGCCAGTCGGTATTATGGAACCGGGGGGCATACCTTGTGCAGGGGCTTGGGCATTGTGGGGCTTGCCATACCCCGAGAGGTTGGGCCTGGAACGAGGAGGCCTACGATGAGAGCAATGAAATGTTTCTGTCTGGTGCTCTGTTAGACCACTGGTTTGCTTCCAATCTTAGCCAGGATCCAAATGGTGGGCTGGGGCGGTGGTCAAATTTGGAGATAGTTGAATACCTGCGCAGGGGTCATAACAGCATAAGTTCTTCGTTTGGAACCATGGACGAGGTTATTGCTAGCAGCACTCAATACTTAACGGAGGATGATCTTAATAGTATGGCGGTCTATCTAAAGGATTTGCCATTGGTCCATGAAAAGCACGCCAAAGTTTTTGCATACGAGCCCTTGGCGCAGACACAATTACGAAACAGGGATTATAGCAAACCGGGTGCTTTAGTGTATGCTCAAAGGTGTGAATCATGCCACGTAGATAGTGGCATGGGGTACCCGCCTTATATACCTCCCTTGGCCGGTAACCCAGTATCTGTGGATTCGGATCCATCATCCTTAATTAACATCGTTTTAAACGGCTCATCTCGGTTATTGGTTAACGGCTTGCCTGATCCGTACAGAATGCCAGGGTATCGCAAACTTTTAACTGATGATGAAATTGGAAATGTAGTCAGCTTTATGCGCACAAGCTGGGGGAATAAGGCGAATCCCATTGCAGCTAATGAAGTGGCGTATTTGCGGGAATTGACGAGTCCAGTAGGTGACCGAATTGTCATACTAAAGATGAAATAGAAAGAAAAAGGGGGAACGAGGAGGGTCCTAGGTAATTAATCAGTTCCCGGTAATTATGTACATCAGTACGGTCTGCGCGTTAAGCGGTGCCCAATAATCAAAACCGCGCCAGGAACCGTATTTAGGACGAAGCTCATCCACAGCTTGTTCTATGACAGAATTGGTGAAGAGCTCGGTCTCGGCTATGATATTTTCAACCGTAGTTGCGGGTTTTTCCGTAAGTATGGATTGGGCCTGGATAAGAGCTCGTTCCATATCTAAGAAATAGTTCAAATAATTATTGATCCATACCGCAGGTCCCGGGCCGCTGTGGCCACCAAGCACCCAATCCACTTCAAGTTTTGCGGCTCCCCGAAGGGAGGAGATGTAACCATGCACATTAGTGTCCGGTAGGGTACGGTAGGGGACTATACCGACCTCGATAGTGTCTACGAAGACCAACATTTGTCCAATATTAGTCTTGAATGATAAAGCTATATTGGAGACGCCGTGGTTAGGACCGAAATAGTGCACTCCAACGGTACGTCCGCCAACGGAAATTATATCGCCATCATTAACGAGAACTGTTGGGTGAGGAATATCGATATCGCCGCGGCGTTTAAGAGATTCAAGGGTGAGGGGGTGAGATATAATTTCAGCTTCAGGTGATAGAATATCGGCTCCCACTATGTGGTCTCGGTGATCATGACTGTATACTATTTTCGTAATTGGTTTGTCTGTGACTGCTACCACCGCCTGCCGATAGAGAGTCGCTACATCCCTATTGATTGGATCTACGGCTAGAACTCCGTCCTCTCCAACAATAAAGGGACTCACGTAAAATCCTGGCCACCATCGAAATAGATATACGCCTAAGCCCAAGGTCTCAACGGACCACGTATTATCGGGATCGCGATAAATTTCGTTAGGAGTATATGTCTTGCTTTCTAGAGGGTAGGGCGCGGTAACAAGAATGAATATCAGAGAAAGCAGAGCTCCTATTTTCATTTTGTTCCTCCCGTTAAGGGCCATGAAGAAAGCCGCAATAGTTATGATAGGAATGCATGCAGGAACAGCACCGATATGTCATCACTGTTTATGCGCATTCAAAGTAACACTGCCTAAGTGATCTGAAAACCAGCGGTTATTCTCGTAGCCGTCGGCTGGTGAGGGGGATCTTAGCTATGGTCGGCATGCACAGGCAGGTGATACTATTTGGTTAAAAGCTATCCTTTCGTTAAAGGTTAATAAAAAACCCTGCAAAAGAGCAGGGTTTTCTATTTAGACTCTAGAAATGATAGCTTTAGGTAGTCTTAATTCCGTGACGGATACCAAAGCCTCGAATAGCTGCTTTCGCTTTCGGATTGAGTTTTAGGCCTACCTTTTCCATTTCATCTTCAAAGGCGAGAGCGCGGAATTCCATGCTCCACACTTCTGCGTTCCATCGGTGATCCCACCACATGCGGAACT
>Ga0315336_1006058_pt1 | contig 12695 bp, 10 predicted proteins | sample ASW5metaG_FD_204512 | JGI IMG/M metagenome (GOLD analysis project Ga0315336, IMG submission 204512) | Ammonia-oxidizing marine archaeal communities from Monterey Bay, California, United States - ASW #5 | ecosystem: Environmental > Aquatic > Marine > Intertidal zone | place: USA: California...
GAGTACGCCCCGGCGTTGTTCACAAGGACATCGAGACGTCCGAACGCCGCGTGGACCGTTTCAATCGCCTGCGCCACTTCGGCGGGATTCTCGTGCCGCGCGACAACCGGTAGGGCGCGATCCGGGGGAAGTCCCGCCGCCACCTCTTCCAGTTTCGATCTGGTTCTCCCCAGGAGCGCTACACGGCCGCCGTTCGCCGCGAACTCCACCGCCGTGGCTCGGCCGATCCCGGAGCCGGCGCCGCTGACAAGGATCACCTTTCCAGAAAATCGCATTCCAGGAGTGTAATCCCAAAGCCACCGATTGTCAGCAGGATCCGAAAAGACGTAGAATGGCGCGGCCGAACCCCCGGCCCGGAGTGTTAAGGACAAGCATGAGCGAATACCGTGATCTTGCAAGGAAGGAAGCCAAAGCGTACTACGAGGCGAACCGCGAGACTTTCGAGAAGGACACCGAAGATTTCGGCGGTGGGTCAGCGAATCCCAACCTTGCCAAGTGGATGGACCGTACCGAAACGCTCTCCGCGCGCATTACCGATGTGAGCGCGAAGTGGGGGCTCAAAGAGTTTCATTGGGTGCAGGCCAACACCCGAAACAAGAACGCTCAGGGTGGCGATCCGCGGTCCAATGCCTTTGCGAGCTTCTTGAAGGACGTCATGCACGAGGTCAAGAAGCTGGCAAAGAGCTAACAGCTACCCCGCGTCTAGCGAGGCGCCGCCCTCGCCTGTCGGGTTGCCCGGGTCGGGGAACTGATCGTAGAGCAGCTGTTCCATCGAGATTTCGTCGGAGACCTTGTCTCTGGCCATGATGAGAAGCTTTGTCGCTGCATGCTTCAGGTAAGGGGCGCCCTCTTCGCGTTCGAGGAACCGGCGAAAGTAGCTGATAGACAGCAGGAAATTCTTGTTGCGGCGGCAGAGTTCGGCAACCAAATAGACCACGTTCCGATCTCGTTCAAAGCGCAGCGACTGACGGAGTTTTTGGATAGCGCCCTTGAGATAGATCTTCCTGAGGGGCACCGCGACCCGAGGTGGCAGGTGAACAGACGGCGGGAGGCGCAAGCACCAGTAGGCTCTCAACAATCTCTGCCCTTGCAGGGCAGGCGGGAGGGCCAGGGCTGCCGCCGTCCTGAAGGCCCAGTAATACTGGACATCCGGCAACGGCGTCTTGCCGCTGCCGCTGGAAGCGGAGTCGCTCAACCTTGCCTTGCGCTTCGACTTTGCCGATGGATCGAGGGATCTCTTATCGAGGGAGTTCTGCCCCGTCGAGGACGGGAAGAGCCGTACCTTTTGTCCCGCCGGGTCGATAATGGCCTCGTGAGTGAGCGTGGGTGAGACATCCTTGCGAAAGCGGTGCCTGGCTGCCCGCGAGGTGTGGCGCAAGAAATCGGTGGTGCTTCCTGAAAAGTGGCACTTGTTACAGGTGTGGACTTCGGCCTGGATGATGTGCTTGCCTCGCATCCTTACAAGCAGATCCGAGTCCTGTCCCACGGTGAAGCCGCTCCCAACCTCCCGCAGGCGAACGCGGTTCGCGCAAATCGGACAACTTGCTTCCAGGGTGGACCATACAATCATCGGTAGTCTCTCGATCACTGTCGATAATGCGATTATAGCACCGATAGTGTGCATTCCCCTGGTTTTCTCACCACGCTTGCTTTTCAGGCGTTAGCCCGAATTTCTCACCGTAGTTCTTGGAGAAACCCGAGTTAAATCGTGGGAGGGCGCCCTTTTGGCCGGCGTCATCCGCGGATGGTATACTTCCGCGATTCCTTATCCGAGGCTGCAGAGGACGCCGGCAGATGGCTCACGTTGTGGTCGTTGAAGATGACAAGATGAACGCCAAGCTGATCGAGGCGATCTTGCGCCGTCGAGGAAAGTTTGACGTTACTATCACCGAGGACGTGGCAGAGGTCTTAAGACTCGCACGGGCTCACCTCGTTGACCTGATCATGATGGATGTGTCCCTCGGAAGATGCGAGCACGAGGGTAGGGCCATGGACGGGCTATCCATCACGCGCCTGATCAAGGAAAACGCCGAAACGGCAGAAATTCCGGTAATTCTGGCCACGGCGCACGCCATGGAGGGGGACCGTGAGCGGTTCCTCGAGCAGAGCAAGGCAGATGATTACTTGGCGAAACCCATCGTCGATCAAGAAGAGCTGGTCGCGAAAGTGAATAGCTTCATCAGAAAGAAAGAAGAGGAGTGAACGGTTTGGGGCCTTCCCTTCGAGAAGGTGGGGGAGAAGGAAGGAAAATCGTGGAGTCAGAAAGTTCAGCACTGAAGGATCAACCATAGAGGAGCGGTAAGTCATGGCCAAGGCCCAAACCAAGCAAAAGGAAGTGAGCGCGTCCCGAGTGTCGGGCGCGCCGAAGGCGTCGAACACGCCAAAGGCGTCGGTGGCATCGAAAGCGTCGGACACGCCGAAGGCGTCGGTAGCATCGAAGGCGTCGGCCGCGGGGACGGGGGTCTGTGTGGGATTCGACCTCGGAACCAACAACACCGTGATCGTGGCTTCTGAAGGCACGAAGCCTTTGCCGTTGAATCCGGACATCATCACGAGCGTCGTAGGCTATCCGAAAGCCGGGATCATCCCCGGAATCCTTCCGAGCGACGCGAAGGTGCTCTTTGGGAACGAGGCCATCAATTACCGACTTCACCTTGATCTGAAATGGCCGTTGCACGAAGGCTTCGTGCAGGACATCGACGTGTGCCGCGTGTTTACCGAGTACCTACGAAAGGTGATCGATCCGAGTGGTAAGAAAAGGCTCTGGGGCGTTGTCGGCGCTCCTGCAAACGCTTCCCCCCAGCGCCAGAAGGACGTCCGGTCCACAATGGTAGGGCTCCTCGAGCGCCTCCTGATTGTTCCCGAGCCATTTCTCGCTGCCATGGGCCTGCGGGAAGATGCCGGATTCAAGAAGGAGGGTAGCGCCAGTGACCCGACCAAGCATTCGCTGATCGTTGACGTCGGTGCAGGGACCACGGACCTTTGTCTCGTGCGCGGGTACTACCCGACCGCCGACGACCAGATCAGCTTTGCCAAGGCCGGCACCTTTATCGACGAGATGCTTTATCAGGCAATCTGCCGGAGGTATCCCGACGTTAAGCTCACGCGCGTAACGGTCACCCAGATCAAGGAGAATCACTCCTTCGTGGAGGGCCATGAGCGGGATGCCAAGGTGAGGGTCTACGTCGATGGAAGACCTCAGCTGCTCGACTTCACCGACATCATTCAAGAGGCCTGCGACGCCTTGACGCCGTTCATCCTCAAGGGGATCAAAGAGCTTCTGAGCCGTTGCGATTCGGACTCGATCGTCGATGTGATGCAGAACATCATCGTGACGGGCGGCGGTTCGGAGATCCACGGGCTTTGCGAAAAGCTCGAGCACCTGCTGAAGACCGAAGGCTACGACTGTGCCAAGGTTGTTCGCCCAGCCGACTACAAGCGCCTGGTTGCGCGCGGCGCCGTCAAGGTCGCCGAGAACGTTCGCGATGATCAGTGGCAGCTGCCTATGTAGCTGCTCCACACCCGTACACGTTCCCGTTCCCGATCCCGAAGGGAATACGAGGCGACTGTGGTCGGCCGTAAAGCTCCTCGGGAAGGGGAACGGGAACGTTCACGGGAACGGGCAAAAACGCCTGACGGCCAGCCTACCCCCTGCGGGACTTCTTGTGGCCAGGCAGCTTTCGACCGATCCGCCGGCGTCGCCGGATGATGTTTCTGCCACCTGGGGTCTTCATGCGGTAGCGAAAGCCCCGCTTCTGGCGCTTGATGCCGGTTTTGCGAATCCTGACGTGCATGGGCGTTTCTTCCTGGTCGAGCCTTGAATGGCCCTCGATTATAGTCATCGAGAGAACAGGGAACAGGCCTTTTTTGACGTTTCCGCATTCAGATATCAGAACTCAGCCTTTCTGGGAAACCTCCCGCTCTTCTCCGAAGCCGACTGCTGACCGCTGAAAGCTTTCTCGCTACAGCTTTCCGTAGGCTTCCCGCGCCAGATGGCGCGCTACCGTCCTCGCCTTGGAGCGTTGGCCGAAGTCGCGGAGGAGCTCGCGGCGCAGGCGCGCGGCGCCTTGGAGAGCCGCTTTTCCCGTCGGATCGGACACCTTCAGGAGAGCGAGCCGGCGCATGTGGAATACGGCAAGCATGCGCCGCAGGCTCTCGCGCCGGCATTGAAGATAAAAGGCCTCGTCGAGTGGGTGCCTCTTGGCGCTCGACTCCATGACGCGGATCATTTCCCGCCAGCGCTGGCGGCAGTTGATGAGGAGGATGTTGTTGAAAATCCACTTGTTCGAACGCAACCCCAGAGCTTTCCACTTCACGGCTCGGTGAACCAGGTGATCGAATGCGTGGATCTCCGTGTTTTTCGTCAACCTGTCGATCGCGTGCCACTCCGTATCGCTCACCTTGCTGTCCGCCATGGCCTCCCAGTACGGGTGCCCGAGGATTCTCGGGGGAAAGTTGTACACGATGTGGTAGGGAACGAAATGATTGTGGGCCACGACGTCGGCCGAAAGATGGCACAGGTAGCCCAGGATAAATGCATGGGCCGATGCGTTTTCCGCGAAACCATCGAGGCGTTCGTGGATATTCCAGTTGTGGCAGTGGTTTTTCATGCCGCCGTAGGACTTGAAGTTGATGATGTCGGCGGCGATGTTTCCATAAAGGAAAGGCTGCGGGTATCTCAGCGCCAGCTTTTGGGCGGCGTTGTGCGTTCTTTTTCGTCGCAGGCGCTCGACGAGCTCGACCGTCAGCTGGATGTGGGTCCCGGGCCCCCACGGAACCTGGGCCAGGGCCAGGACAACGGTAGCGCTGATGAGGACGAGTACAGAGACGGACATCCCAGATATTCCGTTGAAAAGGTAATGCATAGTATTCTACGACACGCCTGAGAAAAGGGTGCCGGTCACTATTTCCCGGTGCTCCCGTGCCCCTCCCCTTCCCCGTCCCCCTCTCCCTTCAATGGGTCAACGGGGACGACACGGGTGAGGGGCGGGGGCATGGGGACGGGGACGACAAAGCGAAGGGAAGGCATGCCGAAATGATGTGGTAGCATCGTAGCGTTCACTTTTCCGGACCAAGGACGGGCCTACGGTGACCCCACGACCCCCAGCTTCATGGGCGGAGGAGGCGCAGGCTTCCCGCCCGCCTATGCCCTTTGCAGGCGCCTTTTGTGCGCTCTTGTTGATTCTCGCCCTCACTCCCGGCTGCAAGCGCACGACCAGCAATTCGGGGCGGGCCTCGACGGTACGCCTCAACGAGGTCATGGCCCGAAACCAGACCTTTGGGGTGGTGGACGATGCCGAAAACATCGTGCACAGGGACTGGGTGGAGATCCACAACACCAGCTCCGCAGCGGTGAGTCTGAGCGGATACACCCTCAGCGACGACTTCAATCGACCGCAGAAGTTCACCTTCCCGCTGGGCACCCTCCTGGGACCTCGAGATTATCTGATCGTCTTCCTCTTTAACGAGGCGCGTTGCAGGAGCGATTGCCAAGGCCTGGACACCTGTCTGTCACAATGCACACCACCGGTGGGACTGGTGGCCGATTTCAATCTTGCCGGCGGAGGTGAAACGATTTTCCTTTTCATGAACGACGGGACCACCTTCGTGGAGCAGGTCGGGGTCCAGGATCAGCAGCCAGATACCTCCAACGGCCGGGACCCGGTGACGGGCACGTACGGAGTTATCTACCTGCCGACTCCGAGGAGCGAGAACAAGCCCATCAACCTGAAGCCGCACACGGTCTCGGTGAGTGTCAGCTCTCCGGCCGATCAGGAGGCAACCGTGAGCTTGGAGATCGACCGTGACGCCGACGCACCCGGTGAGCTAGAGGTGACGCTGCAGTGGGGGGACGTGGTTGATTGTGGCGACGTTCTCCTCGAGGAGGACCTCACTCCCGGGGAGGTAACTCGCGTGGTGCCTCCGGGGGGGGATCCGGTGAAGACGGACATACGCCTGGATCCGAGCAGCAATCCGCTGCCGATGGATCGTGTGACCCTCACCTACGTGGCCGTCCTTCCCGCGGCTGCCTGCGGTACTGTCCGCGCGGTCCGCATCACCTCCAGGGACGAGCTCGCAACGGTTGTTACGGACAATACGTGCAGCGAGTACTGTTCCGAGCTTCCGACGGTCCTGGTCAACGAGTACCTGCCGCGGAATACCCTGGACAAGTTCCACTACATAAACAGCTTGGATGATGAAGTCGTTCCCGAAAGCCCGCAGGACTTTCCGGACTGGATCGAGATCTACAATTACGGCGATCTCGAGGTGGATATGACGCGCCTTAGCCTCATCACCGAACGCGAGCGGGAGGCCGGCATCTACGATGCCTGGCTCTTTGGGAGGGATGGCCAGACGGCGACTCTCCCAGCCGGGGAGTATCTCCTGGTCCTTGCCGACGGCGACGGCGGGAGCTTTCGCCGCTCCTATTTTCGTCCTTCTGCGCGGGAATGTATCTTCTACTCGACGCACTTCCAGCTCGACCCTGACAAGCCCACCATTGACGAGTTCTCCCTTTTCGACGCGAGCTTGGGTCAGGAGATCGAGCGAGTGGTGCTCGATTTTTCTGCATTCGGGGGAAACATCGGCGACAACATTGCGGTGGGTCGCTTCGAGGGCACGGAGCCAGATGCCCTCCTTATCCCAGGTCCAGACACGATAACAAAATGCCCGACGCCACCAAAATGCCCGACGCTCGAGGGCGAGAACAAACGCTCCTGCGGCGAGTGTCTGCCCACGACGCTGGCTACCCTTTTTCAAGACACGTTTCACGAGCTTTTTCCTCCGCCCCCACTGACCGAAAGAAATGCGTGCGTCCCGGGCAACACGCAGTTGGACCTCAAAGCCATTTTCTCTGTGGACGAGCAGCTCGTTGATGTACTCCAGAGGGGCTTCGTATCGGCTTCCTTCTTCGTGGACCTGGACCGCGGTCAGGGCGAAGAGGAGATTCCTGTGACGGAATTCCTCCCGTTCCCGAACCCACCCGCCGGTTACAAGAACGTCCGCATGCAGGTGACGATCTCACCTCCTATCGGTACGGTTCTTCACTACCGCGTGCAGGCAACCGATGCTTGCGGCGATGTCTTCGATCAGGGTCCGTTCTCGGTCGGAACCACCGCCGGCGACCACCCGCAGATCGCTATCAACGAGATCAACCGCTCCCACGCCGTACCGGGGGACGACTCCGGACGAGCGTGGGTCGAGCTCTTCAACCGGTCCTCGGAGGAGGTCTCGCTGTCCGGAATGTTCCTCTCGGACGATACCGCAAGTCCTCACAAGGTGTCCCTGCCGGCCGGTGCGCTCATTCCCGCCGGCGGCTTCGTTCTTCTGCTCACGGACGGGGCGGAGACGGTCCCGCCGCACGTCAAAGTCGATTTGGACTGGACGGCGGAGAATGGGACGCTCTTTCTTGCCGATACGCTCGAGCGCGGCACTTGCATCCTCGATTCGGTAGAGTTCGAGGGGCTTTCTGAGGGCCAGTCTTTCGGGCGGGTCCCTGATGGTACCGGGCCCGTGGATCCCCTACCGGCCCCATCGCCCGGTTTGTCGAATGCTGACGTGATAACTTTCGTCCGAGGCGACGCCGACAGTGACCTGAGGATTACCGTCCTCGACGCCATCCGCCTGATAGCGATCCTCTTTGAGGGCGACCCACGCCGTCCTCCTTGCGAGTCCGCCCTCGACGCAAACGGCGATGGTGACATTAATCTTACCGACCCCGTCTTCCTGCTCGATTTCCTGCTCGGCGTGGTCCCCACGATCCCGCCGCCGTTTCCGGAACCCGGACCCTGCATCAGTAATTAACCGGCACTCCGTTCCCCCAGGTGCAGTCATACGCCAAGTCGCCTTCCTCTTCTGCCGATAGTACTGCATGAGCTGCCAAGAAAGCCCGCGTCAGCGATTCGGGGCGTGTTTGCCTCTCATTTGTACCCTTGTCTTGATTCTCGCCTCTTCCATCCACGGGCAGATCAAGTCTCCTAGTGAGGAGATCCGGGACTTGAAGAGGCGGCTCGACGAGCTCCAGGACAAGGTGGAGCAGCTGGGGGAGGAGGGGGACGCGAAAGATAAACGGAAAAAGAAGAAGGACCAGGACCTCTTCGCCGGCGGGCTGCTGACGCTTGGCGGCCTGCAACTGAGGCTCGGGGGCAAGGCCGAGATACTCCTCATAGACAGCCAGAACGAACGAGACCCTGTCGTCGGCTCGACAGACAATCCGGATCCTCACCTGGAGCTGAACAAGTTGCGTATCGCTCCGCAGATTCGCTTCAACCGCAATATTGACTTGCGAAGCCAAATCGATTTCAGGCCGAGGGGAAGCCGGGTAACACTGAAGGAACTGTGGGCGCGCCACAAATGGCGCGCCAACTGGTGGTTCCGCACCGAGGAGAAACTAGGGATTGAAGACCGTTTCATCCGGCCGCAACGGCGCACCAAGAATTACCCCATTATGGGCACGGCCTTCTGGCGTGACGAGACGATAGGGATCAACTGGATGATGCGCTTCGGCGACAAGGACGGCAAGCCCAAGAAGAAGAGCAAAAAGAAGAAGAGAGCCGGCGGAGACTCCGCGGACGTGGCCGTGCTCGATAACGATGGGGAACGTGTGTTGATGAACATCACCCAGGCCGGGCCTGGGGGGGGCACGCTCTACGGCCCGAAGGAAAGCAAGGCCGATCCCTTCGACTTCAAGAGGAACTTTGGCGAGTTTCGCACGTACCTCTACGCCGGCAACAGCCCGACCCTGGACTTTCGCTCCACCAATTTCGACCGCGCCTCCTTCAACGACGTAGTTCAAGACGACCGCCAATTCGACGTGGACCAGGCCCTGCGCAACGTTGGCGTCGGGCTAGGATACCGGCGTAGCTTCTCCTGGCTCGGTGAGCTTGGGCTTCTCGGGTTCTACTACGAAGATAAGCTCAGCGATACTTCCGCCGGGTTCTTGCGGAGCGCCCTGACAGTGCGGGACCCGGTCACCGGCGCTCCCGTGTCCGGCTACGGTGACTCGAACCTGAGGACGGCCGACCGGTGGGGATTCGGCGGGGAGTACTTTCTCCCAGCGAAGTTGTACATGCCTTCTGATTGGAACGCGCGCAGGGGGGACGGACTCAGAATCGCGGGGCAATGGCTGAAGGCGAGGGACGGTAGCTGGGGGCGGACGGGCTGGTACGTCCAGGCGTCGTACCGATATTCCTTTCCGCAGCGCCTCCTTTTCGACCGCTACTTCCGTAGCATCGAGCCCATCTTCCGATATGGGGAGTACGAAGGGGATATCGATCCGGTTCCCCTGCTCCCGGGCCTCTGGGATCGCCGCCGTCTCCTGGTGGGCGGGAGGGTCGAGATCATCCGGGAGATTTTCTTGCTCGTCGAGTACACCTTCAACTGGGAGACCACAGGAGCCTCGTCTGCACCTGCAGTCGGGCCCTCCAGCGTCGCCAATAACGAGCTCATGCTCGAGCTCCTGCTGCGATTCTGATCCTGGTTTTTGCAGGGTTCATGCGGTATGCTCGGCCCTCTCCTCGCTCCCTTGTCTTTCCCGCAGCCATTGGCAGGATGCATGAGCCGCACCTGATCTCTCGCAATGCCGAACCCTGAGCCTGCACCCGTTCCCGTCTTCATTGACTTTGAAGGTATAGATGGGAGCGGCAAGACGACACTTTCGAGCCGTCTGGCCGACCTTCTCAAGAGTCAGGGGGTAAGCGTACACCACGCGCGTGACGGCGGCATCTTTCGCTCGGAAATCTCCAAGGAGATCCGTACGTTGACGCGGGACCCGCGCTTCCTGCGCATGTCCGACATCACGGAGTTCCTCCTGTACGTCGCGCGGGACACGCAGATGATCGACGAGTTTATCCGGCCGAAGCTGCGACCCGGAAACGTGGTCTTCAGTGACCGATATCTGTACTCGGCCATCACGCATTCCCACCACGCCCGGGGCTTGTCGAGGGCAGAGGTTGATGCTGTGCTCAACATGGCTTCCCGGGGACTGTGGCCGGACCTCGTGGTCTACTGCGACGTGGATCCTCTCACCTCCAGAATCCGTAAGAAGATTCAAAAAATTCGCGACCACCGGATCGGAGACTTCGGGCGCAAGGGTCTCATGGGAATCGGTTTTCGAGAGGAGATGCGCAAGGGTTTCTTGCTGCTTGCGGAGGAGGATCCCCCGCGTTGGCTCGTTGTCGACAATTCTCGGTCGACCATCGATGAGTCTGTCGACCTCATTTATGAACGCGTTCGGAAGCTCTTGAAGTCGAAAGGCTACACCCAGGTAGAGGAGAAGCGGCCCCGGGGAGTCCAAAGCGTGAAGGCCGAGCCTCCAGCATCGTTTGCGACAGGCGTCGCGAAGGTGCTTTCCATCAGTGAGCCTGAGGAGCGCAAAAGTGCCCTCTACTCACGTTTCTTTGCCGAACTCGAGCGAATCGAACCATCAAATCCAGCGTACACGGCGCTCTTCCTCTCGGCCCTGGATACACACGAGGCCAATGCGTTGAGGGAGAAAATCATGGACCGCGAACCTGCGATGGTGGCTCACGGGCTCCAGGGGCTGAGTTCCCCGGAGTCCATAAGCTTCCGTGAGCGACTCAAAGAGCGCGCGCCGATGTATATTGCGCGGAGCCTGAACGGGCTCGGGGAGAGACCGGAGGTCACTGCCCTGCGCATGGATCTCCTCGAGCGTGAGCCGGCGCAGGTTGCCCTCTCTATCCGAGGGCGAGATACGGACCTCGCCTGGGAACTGCGGGAACGAATCGGCAAGAGGGGGAAGCGCGAAGTGCTCATGAGCTTGCGCGGGATCGACAGCGAGCGGGCCTGGGAGTTGAGGGAAAAAAGGGTTCAGGAGCATTACTACCCGGCGCTTCTAGAGAGCCTGGGTGGGCTCGACACCGACCGGGCTTGGCAGTGGCGCGATAGACTGGCGCAGGAGTACTTGCCGTGGGTGCTGATGAGTCTTCGTGGCCTACGTTCCGAGCGCTCGTGGGCGCTTCGAGAAGAGCACATTCAGCGCGCCCCCAAGGTCGTCATCAAGACGATCGGCAGATCGGATGACCCGAGAGCCTGGAAGCTTCGATGTGCGGCCAAGCTCTTTGCGAAGGAGGTCCTCGATTCGCTGAGCGGGCTCGACAGCGGTCCGGCCTGGGCCTTGCGCTTGGAGCTCCGCGACAAGTGGCCCAACACCGTCGTCTCGAGCCTTGGTGCCGGAGCTCAGTACGAGAGGGCCTGGAACTTTCGTTGGGAGATGCTGCGCGATTTCCCCGAGAACCTTCTCCTCGCGAAGCACGTGGTCAAGGCCAACTCCCGCTCGCTCGATATCGACGATGACTTCCTCGACGAGGATGACGACGGGGGCGATTTTACATAAAGCGTTGAGCGGTCATTAAGCGCAGAATAGTGAATAGTGAACAGTGAAGAGAGAACGGAGAAGTAAGAGAAGCCTGAAACTCACGTTCACCGTTCCTCATTACTTCCTCATTCACTATTCTCTGTTCACTATTCACTATTCACTATTCCTTTCGTCCTCGTCGCCAACGCCCCCCGGGGTGAGCGAGATGGCTCCCGACGCCGACCTCGTCACGCGGGCCTCGTCGCGATGGTCCTCGAAGAGCCAACCGTAGCGCTCTTGCCACGGAGGCATGCTGGCGATGAAGGGGACACCGTCGGTGTTTTCTTCGAGCAGTTCAACGGCATCTTGGATTGCCGGCTGATGGCCTCCATAGTCTTCCGCCAGCACCGCCTTCATGATTTCGATCTGACGCCGGTCTCCGAGGTAGGCGCTCGCCCGGAAAAGTTGCTCGATGCCTGTTTCCCGAGCCGCTTTGTGCCGCTCCAGCTCGACTCGAGTTTCCAGAAAATCTTTGACCGCATGATCGAGGCCCGTGTCCTCCAGCACCGCCACCTTTCCTAGAAGGTCGTATGCAGCACGGTTGAAACTGGGGATTTCATCTTCCCCGATGCTCTCCATGACCCTGACGATTGCGGCGGACCCGAGTCGTAGGAGGGCGACTTGGGCAGCATCCTGGAGAGCCTCGTCTGTTTCCAACGCCAGACACCGCATGAGGGCGGCAATGGCGCGCGTTGAGCCGCTCTCCGCCAGGACGATCGTTGTCATTACCGATGCGACACTGTCGTCGTTTTGCTCCGCCACCGCGGTTTCGAGCAACTCGACAAGCCGCTCTTCCACATCAGCATCTTCCCTCGAGCGGGCGATAAGGTGGGGCACCGCCCTCTTCAGGACGGTTTCGTCGTCGGAAAAGAGCCCCAAGAGGTCATCATCGTCATCATCGAGCATCTCACGCAACCAGGGGGTTTCATCTCGCATGCTGAGTCGTCCGGCAGTTCAGAGTTCGGTGTTCAGTGTTCAGTGTTCAGTCAGTATTTCGGTGTTCGGTGCTTCGCCGATTTGGCCAGCTTCTTCTTGCTGTCTTTCCTGAATACTGAACACCGAACACGTTCTAACCCCTGCCCCTCCCGAACACTCTAACCCCCCGCTCCCTCATGCGCACCCTGGAAAACCGGCGCCGCGTGCCACCTGAAGCTAGTCTAGCAGTCCGTTGAAGAAGTACTTCGTTGCGCGAACCGAGCAATTTTCGTTCAGGTCAAGGAGCAAAACGGAGGCGATATCGGAGTTATCGCCGAGTATTTGCGACGCAGAGATGGGCGAAAAGGGCCGGTTCTCGTAGAATATGACTTCTTCAACTGGCTGC
>Ga0315336_1006059_pt1 | contig 12695 bp, 8 predicted proteins | sample ASW5metaG_FD_204512 | JGI IMG/M metagenome (GOLD analysis project Ga0315336, IMG submission 204512) | Ammonia-oxidizing marine archaeal communities from Monterey Bay, California, United States - ASW #5 | ecosystem: Environmental > Aquatic > Marine > Intertidal zone | place: USA: California...
ACCCGCGCACCCGGGCGACAGCGTACGTTTGGAGTTTGGTGACCAACACGGCCGCCTTGATCGTGCTGTTTCTACTGTTACGGCTGACGGTTGACGTGGAACGGCCCGCTTTCTTGACCGGTTGGTGGGTCTGGACACTGTTGTTGCTAAGGGTGAGCTGGCAGCGGCACCAGACCTGCGAATTCTTGTGGGGAATTTGCCGGCGGCGTGGTCCGGCGCTGGCGATTGGACTCTTGGCAGCAGTCGCTTCGGTGGTGATTCTTTTCCCGGAACAGTTTTTGCAATGCTTCAATGAAGATGGAACTGAGACCTACGAACTGGCCCGCAGTTTGCGCCTTCATTTTCTGCCCGCCTGGGAACTGCAAACTTGGGAATCCGAACACGTGGCGAAGATCGGCACGGTCGTGGTCAACCCGTCGCTGGTCAATTCGTACTGGACGAGCGGCCTGCAGGTGTTGTTGGGAGTGGATGAACTGGCAACACGGTTGTCGTACTGGGTGTGGTGGCTGGGGATCTTTGCAATCAGCTGCCGGCTGGTGCAACCGGACCCGCGCGGCAGCGGCCTGCTGGCAGCGGTTCCACTGGCGTTGTTGATGTTTCTGGTGAGCGTGTTGTTCAGCTTCTACACCGGCTACAACCCCTACATGGCCGACCTGGCGAACCCTGGTGTTCCCGAAGCACTGTTTACGCTGCTGACGTTGGCGACATTCGACTGCCTGCGATGCAAAGATACGTGGGGAGTTGTTGCTTCGCTGGTTTTGGCTTCGCTGGTGCTCTATTCGGGGCCGGTCTTGTTGCTCCTATTGCTTGCCGCGGCGTGGCTGGCACGTCCCATCGAACACTCGGAGGTGTGGCAGGTGGGGACGCGGACATTCTGCATTCTCACCACAATCGGTATCTTTTATTTGGCGAGCGGGCTGTCGGAAGGGTTGCTGTTCGATTGGCTGGAAGCGTTCGACATGGAGTACATAAGCGATTATCTGCTGGAAATTCCCCGCTGGCAGTCCGGATTGTTGTTTTTCGGTTATTTCGTTTTGTGTTGCGGCGGTTTTCCGGCCGTTGCCATGGTGCTGGCGTATCGACGCAATGCCTGGCAGCGGACGGTCGCGACGGTGACACTCTTGTACTTGTTGATCGTTCTCTGTTCGGGATACAAGAATCTGCACTACCTGGGGCCGTTGTTGCCAATTCCGGTCGTGCTGCTGCTGACAACCGGACTTGAGAATCAGCGTCCGTTGAGCGTCGCGAAGTGCCTCGCGACGACCGGTTCGCTGTTACTTTGCATTTGGATATGCTGGCCGGTCGCGCGGACGACGTTTACGCTCAACCGCGAACTGGGCGCGAGGACAACCATCACGACCGATTCATACCAAACGGCGGTCACCTGGGCACGCATGCGGTTTCCACTTCGCGGCGGCGGTCATCTGTCGTGGGATTGCGATCAGCACACGTGGGTTGCCTACGCGGAACTGGATCCCGCGTTGAAGAATCCGCGACCGTTCGTGCTTACCGAGGGCAATCCCCCAGGTCCAAACTATCGACTTCTCCTTGCAGAGCGTTCGTCGCTAACCGGGGGGGTCCTTAAGCTGTACAGCCGCGATCCTCAAACGGAACAATGGCTGCGCCAGCAAAACCCCACGCGCCCTTCGGACCGCTTTGCCAAGGTCTTCGCGCCAATCGCGCACGGTCCCCTATCGGTACACGACACTTCGGTCGAAGACGTGGAACGGCTGAACTGGATTCGACGGTTTTGGCAACAGTTGTGACACTACGGTGACCACGGCCGCTTGCCCCCATCGGGCCTATCAGTTCGTTTCGCCGCATTGTCACGCATCATGTCGGTTTGACCAGACGTACAGAAACGGGTGGCCGCTTCTTGCGTCCCTTCGCTGGATTGGCTACCTTCAGGTTGAAGGATATTGAGCACTCCATGCGGGCTGTTGAGCATATGACGTGGTGATGCGGGAAACTCACTGATCGACTGATGGGGGTCGGTCGGAAGCCACTGCGGCGGCCTGCCGATCGCGAGTCGATCGCCTGAGGGGGGAGGTTGCGCACTGTTGTGCCGCGCTGGCAGCTGTTTGGCAGCAACTGAGCAAGCAAGTGTCGTTCGCTGATCGGTGTGCAGATGAAGCGCGACACGCGGCCGCACCACAGCGTCACGCGAGCGCAAGGCGGTAGTCCTCATCAGCCAACGACCACGTCTGAACATTGTCTTGCCTGCCCGGCGGGCATCCGGACGTGCTTCACCCGCGAGCCGAAACCTGTCACAAAACTTCGAAATTCGATTGAGAGCCTGGGAGACGCGGTCTGCAATGGGAGCAACTTCTGCCGGCGGAAAGAGTACGCAGCCGAATGCGACGGCTGCTCCAGTGGAGCAGAGCCGCTTGGGCTTCTTGTTTGCTCCCGTTGACGTGGCTTCGCTGGTCGTCTTCCGGATCTGCTTCGCGCTCGTCATGCTTTGGCACGTGGGCAGCTATCTGACGAAGGGGTACATCGAATACAGCTACATTGCGCCTCGGTATCATTTCACATTTTTCGGGTTCGGTTGGGTCCGACCGTGGCCCGACGACGGAATGATATTGCATTACTACGCAATGGGTGTGCTCGCGGTCATGATTTTGGTGGGTCTTTGTTACCGGCTCAGCATGGTTCTGTTTTTTCTGGCGTTTACGTATACGTTTCTTTTGGAAAAGACCTACTACCAGAACCATTATTATCTGATCTGCCTGATCAGCTTCCTGATGATTTTTCTGCCGACAAACCGGGCTCTTTCGCTCGATGCCCTCCTGTGGCCGGATTTGCGTTCCAACGTTACCCCTTTGTGGACAGTCTGGCTGCTGCGGTTACAAATCGGGATTCCTTACACCTACGGTGCCATCGCCAAGCTGAACAGCGACTGGCTGCACGGCCAACCGGTCCGCTCCTGGTTGTCGACACGAGGCGATTTGCCGCTGATCGGCCCGTACGTTGGGGAGGATTGGTTAGTCTACTTCATCGCCCACGGCGGGTTGCTCTATGACCTTCTTGTCGTGCCGATGCTCTTGTGGAAGCGAACCCGCGTTCTCGCGTACGTGTTGACGTTGGCGTTCCATCTGCCCAACTCGGCACTCTGGGAAATCGGGGTTTTTCCCTGGTTCATGATTGGTGCGACGACGATTTTCTTCTCGCCCGGCTGGCCGCGCAGTATCTGGCGAATTCCAGGTGGGCCGCGTGTCAAGAAGTTGGAACCCGCGCCGCGGCTTTCCTTCCTGCAGAGGGCAACTGTCGCCTTTTGGGGAACGTACGTGGCGCTTCAGTTGTTGATCCCGTTTCGCCACTACCTCTACCCGGGCAACGTCAGTTGGACGGAAGAAGGGCATCTGTTCGCGTGGCATATGATGCTGCGGGAAAAGGTCTGTGGTTTAAGGTTTTACGCACGCGATCCGAAGACCGGTTCCCATTGGGAGGTCGACCCGTTCGAACACCTGAACTATCGCCAGTTCAGCAGGATCGGAAAGGATGCCGACTTAATGCTGCAGTTCAGTCATTATTTGTCCCGGCAACTCGGCACACCTGGGGAGAAGGACATCGAGATTCGTGCGATCGATCTTGTGTCGCTCAATGTCCGCAAGCCGCAGTTGTTGTTCGACCCGCAAATTAATCTGGTGACCCTCGAACGGACCCTGATGCCGAAGAAGTGGATCTACCCATTGACCGAGCCGCTACGCAAAGAGAAATGGGAGGTCCCCTTTGAAGATTGGGAGAAAGCGATACTAATGGAGGGCCCCTTTGGCCGTTCCGGGGAAGCCGACCGCACGGATCCCGCCAGCCTGGGCACGCAGAGTCTAAAGCCCCCCAAGCAGACGGGTACGGAGCCGGGGTCACCGTCAGGCTGAGTTCCTTTGAAAGCAAGCCGGCAGAGGGCCCTCGCGATGAGCGACCGGTAGCCAACGGCGGGGCAACGCTGCTTCGTCGTTGCCAGTCGCGTCGACAATGAGGACGCCGGCAAGACCTCGGCTTTTTTAGGCGGGGATCCTGTCGCCACGCTCAGCGGGTAAAGTTCCCGATGCGAACTCCCTAATCAAGTCGTCGCCGAACTCAAGATCGGGTGCCAGGCAGGGATGCTTGTACTGTTCGAAACTTCCGCCCAGTTTCTGCTGACGCCGACGTGTGAATTTCGACCAGGTTCCTGTCGGCAGGGGAGACCACACGATACCGGCCAACCGGCCGGTTTGCCGTTTCTCCCGGTACTCCCGGTTCAAGTGTTGCAGCTGCCTGTCAATGTCGTTCACAAGCCGCTCGGCTGCTGCCATCGACGGGATATCTTGCTCTTCGGCGAACAGTCGGTACCGCGGCGGGTCTCCCCAAACCGGGCTGAGGGTAAATTGCTCTAGGTAGATCGGGACTTGCTCGACGGCGTTGCGGACGGCAGCTACGGTTTGCGATTCCGAAATCTTCTCTCCCGTAACGTTCGCGATGTGCGCACCCTTGTGGAGAAATTCCAGCATAGGCGTGGTGTGGTGGAATCCGACACAACGGACCACATCGCAAATATCGTAGCGGTAGAGTCCGGACGAGGTTGTCAGCAGGATGAAGTAATTGCGGTCTTCTTCCAACTCGTGCGCTTCGAGCACGTTCGGGTTGTTGCTTTCGTGTTGCTCTTCAGGAATGAATTCGAAAAAGTGTGAGGCAACGTCCAGAATACCGTCGGAGCGGTCGTCATGTATGGGGATCGTCATGCGGCCTTCACTCGCCGAGAGGCCGTGATCCCGCACTGCGGCATCCCCGTAGAATTGCCGCAGTCTCTGCAAGTAGGCACCGGCACTGCCACCGGTCCAAACCGCGACAACCTCCAGGCCGGGCCAATAATCCTGCGGAAGCAAGGAGCCTGTCCGTTCGACGAGTTGCTCCAATTGACGCGCCCGGGCGCGATTGCGACGCAGCCGAAAGCGCAAGGCCCGTCGAACGGTGCGACCGACCTGCGTTCCCCCGGCGAGTGTCCCTTCGGCGATGTCGCGTATCAGCTGTTCCTTCTTGCAGTCGGCAAGCTTTGCCAATTGAATGAGCGTACTTGGGTTAGCCGTGACGACCATCGCCACATGTTCGTCTGCCAGCGCCAGCCGAAGCGCAGTGTAATTCTTCGCATCGGGATCTTCGATCTTCGAGACAATTCCCGGAACGGTGTACATTGTGCGGACGATCGGTTTTTGCATCGCGGTCGCAAGCCCGCTGATATTGCCGCAGGGTGTGCCTCCCTTGGTCCGGAAGCAATCGTAGTCGCTGCTGAATTGCAAAATCTTCCGGGAATTAATCCCAGGATGCGCGTCGAGCGTATGAATTCCCCAAGCCTGCCAGCCGCGGCGATAGTCGGAGAGAAACTGCTCGGTGATGGGAATGTACTTCGACGCGGACGTGGTTCCGCTGCTCAGCGAAAACATGAGCAGCCGGTTTTGCGGCCCCAACAGGGCCTGGTGGTCACCCTGCTTCAGCCGCTCGATGTAGGGCCGAAAGTATTCGTAATCGGTAATTGGCAACCGCCGACGGAACTCAGCGACGTTCCGGACTGATGCGAGACGGCGTTCACGGGAAAAGCGGCTCTGCGCGTTCAGCGCGAGCAGCCGTTTGAGAACTTGCTGTTGCGTGCCTCGGCAGTCGTGCGTGGTTGCCAAGAGACGGCGCGCCTCCCGACGTACGCTTGCACGGGGTATCGCACCGACGAAGGCTCGCAAACGAGAGACGATTCGCATCGTGACCACCGGCAGGTTGTTTGTCGACAAAACAGTCGCAGGGACAACATGCCAATTTCGGATGCGGACACGGCATCGCGAGCGCGGCAACCGGTACGGTCGTCATGAGGAGGGTCTGACGGCACCGGGGGAACAGTGCGCGCTGAATTGACCAGGTGGCGAAAGGGCCGCGTGAAGAATTGCCGGCGCAACGGCCGCCCACGGGCCAATGCTTTTGCCGCAGAGTTCTGCACGTCCGCGGGCGGGGGAAATCGTCAGATTTCGAATCGGCAGACTGCGGGGCAGTGCAGCCGGCGAGGGGAGCTATTCTTCAGTGCCACGGCCTGTTCGCGTTGGAAAAACGCGCGGCACTTATTTGTCTTCTGTTTTGCCTTCAGTCGTATTGTTGTCACTATCAGTATCGTCCTCTGTCGTGGCTTTCTTCTTTTTCTTTTTGCCGACAACCGTCTTTATGACGCGGACTTTAGGCAAACCAAGAGGGCTCTGACCCTCACTCCAACGATCTTCGAACTTGAGCCGCTCGATCCGCTCGCCACGCTTTAAGACATTGCGGGACCGGCGTAAGGCTCCCCGTCGTCGAAGACTCTTGTCGATCGTCACTTCACTGCCTCCAAAATCATCGAAGTTCGCGTTGCAAACCCAACGAACCAATCAGTTTCGGCGGATTTGCCGTCGCCCAAGTTTGAGGTTCGGGTAGAGCCGGTCTATCATGGCGCGAAACGAAGGCAAGCCTGCAAAGCGTCACGCGCCAAACCGAGCAGATTCTGTGCAGACGAGGCTTCCGATGTTAGGGATTCTACCGACACAAATCAACCACGTTTAGAGCATCCTCCCGCCTGAATCCCCTGCTGTGAGGCCGAAAGGGCCGGCAATGAACTTGTACCAGACGAATTTCACGCAGGTTGACTCCGTCATCGTGGTGGTCTACCTGCTCGGTTCGCTGGTGATCGGCATCTGGGCCAATCGGTACGTCGGCAATCTTTCCGATTACCTCGTTGCGGGCCGGACGCTGCGGATTCGTCTGGCGTTGGCCAGCATGACTGGGACGGAATTCGGCCTGGTCACATTTATGTACATGTCTGAACTTGGTTTCTTACAGCAGTTTGCTGCGCTCTATTTAGGGGTACTCGAGGGGGTGGCGGTGCTGACGGTCGGTCTGACCGGCTTTTTGGTCTACCGGTTGCGGCAGACCGAAGTGATGACAGTCCCCGAGTACTATCAGCGGCGATTCTCCCCAGGAGTGCGGGTTGTTGGCGGAACCATGATGGTTCTTTCCGGCGTGCTCAACATGGGACTGTTTCTCAAGGCGGGCTCGCAGTTCATCACGGCAATCTCCGGCCTGCAGGATGAGATGTACCTCAAATGGATCATGACCGGACTGTTACTGCTGGTGCTCTTTTACACGGTTCTTGGCGGCATGGTTTCGGTCGTCATCACGGATTTGATTCAGTTTTTCGTGCTGGGTGTCGGCATGGTCGTGGTGACGGGATTCGTGGTTTACAACATTGGGCTCGACGGATTTCAGCATGTGGTGACCCAATACGCCGGTTGCTATGACCCCACCGATTCGGTGAATCGGTCTGCAACGCTCCTACCCGCCGCCACCCAGCAGGGGATTGGGTATAAGACGATTTTTCAGATGGCGGCCATTATCGGGTCGGCTTCGCTGCTCTGGCCTCCCATGGCCTCCCGAACCCTTGCGGTTCAAAGTTCCGAGGTGGCGCAACGGTTGTACCGCTTCAGCCCGATTCCACTTCTGGCCCGGAACGTCATCCCCATCATTTGGGGAATCGCCGCTTATTACTACTTCGCCACGAACGACGGTTTCCGCGAGGCACTCTCGGCGGCTCTGGCCGATGAATCGGTCCAAACCTGGTCGGCGATGCCGCTATACCTCTCCAAGGTGATCCCCACCGGCTGTATTGGTCTGGTGACGGCGGGAATGGTGGCCGCCTTTATGTCGACGCACGATAGTTATCTCCTCTGTTGGAGCGGAGTCATCACGCAGGATATTCTCGGTCCGCTGTTCGGCCCGTTCAGCCAGCGAACCCGCATTTTGATCACCCGCATCGGCATTCTCGCGATTGGCGCTGTGCTGCTCACTTGGGGATTATGGTACGAGCTATCAAGCAACCTCTGGAACTACATGGCGGTCACGGGTACTGTATATCTTGCGGGTGCGCTTCCGGTCGTCGCCGGAGGGCTGTATTGGAAGCGAGCCAGTACTGCGGGGGCCTATTTTGCGCTGCTGGGTGGATTGACCGGTTTGCTGGCGATGGATCCCTCGATCGCGATGCTGAAGAAACTTGGCCTGACTGTTTCCGGTGCGGACATCACGTTGCTGGCATTTGCGGTCTCGGCGGGAGGGTTTGTAGCCGGTTCGCTGTTGTGGCCCAATCGCAAGGCGACCCCTGGTCGGGATGAGACGACGAACTGAGGAAAATGATGCAACTTTGGATGACCCTTTGGACTATTCTGCTCGTCGTCAGTTGTGGGACGTTTCTCGGAATGATGGTTCTGGTTGGTCGTGGCGCGGTCCGGGAGCTGCGCGAGACACTCTCCGAGTTGAAGGAAGACACCCGCGAAGCAAGGGAGCATCCCGAAATTCTGGATCAGGAGATCTGAACGGGCATCGCCGAGTGTGACCGCAACAAGCGGTGCTGCTGTTGCAAATGAGGTTTCTCGCTGGGCAATCGGAACGAAGCCGTCCAATTTGACGAGATCGGCTCGATTGGGTAGGGACTGTGGCTTCCCGCCACTACGGGCGAGTCGCTTTACAGTCGCGAAACGTACCGAACTCAACAACGGTAACCTGTCACCATGATGTGTCCATTTTGCCGGCACGGCGAAACGAAGGTCATTGACTCGCGGACGAGCCAGCAGTTCGCCATTAGACGTCGTCGCGAGTGTTTGAACTCAGAGTGCGGTCGGAGATTTACCACCTACGAGAAAATCGAAGATTCGCCACTGCGGGTCGTCAAGAAAGATGGCACACGCATTCCTTTCGATCGCGACAAAATTCGTGCCGGTCTCGAAAAAGCGTGCTACAAGCGACCGGTCAGCGAAAATCAGATCGAAGCGATCATCTGCGAGGTCGAGGCAGACGTCTACGAAAATTTCGACCGCGAAGTAGCTTCGCGGTACATCGGCGAAAAGGTTTTCGGCATGTTGCGCGAGGTCGATCAGGTCGCCTTTGTCCGCTTCGCCTCCGTTTATCGCGAATTCAAGGACGTCAACGACTTCGTTGAAGAGCTGGAGCCGATGCTGAAAAGCGGACGGCCACGGACCTAAGCCGTTCTCCCTGGCTCACGCCCTGGCCAATGCAGCGGCCGATTGTCCGCCCGAAGGGCTGTTGATCCCTCCCTGTCAAAACAGGCCAAGCCGAGGCTGAAATCTCTCTGTGGCGGCTGCCCCCCGGGCTCCGGGGAAACCTGCCATTTCCGACGGTTAGAGCCTGACCACCCCTCGGGTGGATTGTGGGATTGACTCATCTCAGCCGGATCGGGATCATCTGCCTACCCCGTGTGCCGCGCCCTGCGGTTGCCCGGTGATGCCGGTCCGATTACATGGACATTCGTGCGCACGATCGCGGCAGCCGACGTTCGGGGTGAAACGGTACGGGCGACCGAATGCGACCGGTGATCGCTGAGGGTCCCCTTCACCGGTTTTCGCCACACACGCAAAGGAATGCGAGTGACGATGTCGTACCAGTTAATCGACGCCTTTCAGCGGCTCGGCAAGCCGCGCCTGCTCGTGCTGGGAGATGTAATTCTCGACCGCTACATTTGGGGTGACGCCGAGCGTGTCAGCCAGGAGGCGCCCGTGATTTTGCTCCGGGAGGAGCAAACCGAGGTGCGGCTTGGCGGTGCCGCCAACGTGGCCAACATGCTACGCGGACTTCAGGCCGATGTCACCATGGCCGGCATCGTCGGCAATGATCCCGAAGGAGAGCGGGTTCGCAACGAATTGCAGTCCTCCGGCGTCGACTGCCAAGGCCTGATTGTCGATGCGGAACGACCGACAACCTTGAAACAACGCTACATTGGTCGGGCGCAGCATCGGCATCCGCACCAAATGCTCCGCGTCGACCGGGAGCTGCGCAAACCGCTGGGTGCGCACGCCGTCCAGGCTCTGCTCGCCGCAATTCTGCCGCTGTTGGAGGAGCATCAGGCCGTTCTGATATCCGATTACGCAAAGGGAGTTTGCACCCCCGACGTTGTGCCCACCGTGATCGCGGCGGCTCGCCAGGCCGGTCTACCGGTGATTGTCGATCCCCCCTCATCCGGACAGTGCGGACACTACCAAGGGGCAACGGCCATGACGCCCAACCGGCTGGAAACAGAGCGGGCCACCGGCCGCGAGATTCGGACAATTCACAGTGCGTTTTCCGCCGGACGCCGCCTTTGTGCCGAACTACAACTTGAAAGCGCCTTTGTCACGCTCGATAGTGACGGCATTGCACTCGTCCGAGCGGACGGTTCCGCCGAGCACTTGCCGACGCGCCGACGCGAGGTGTACGACATCACCGGGGCCGGTGATATGGTATTGGCGATGATCGGTGTCGGCGCCGCGGCGGGAATCCAGCCGGCTGATCTCGCCAGGCTCGCCAACGTCGCTGGAGGCTTGGAAGTTGAACAAATCGGTGTTGTCACTGTGAGCCGTGAGGAAATTCTCGCCGACTTGATGTCGGGAGGATGTACGAGCGACGAGAAGATCTGCACCGTCGACGATCTGTCGCGGCAACTCGCCGCCCGGCGTGCACTTTCCCAGCGGATTGTCTTCACCAACGGCTGCTTCGATTTGCTCCACGTGGGGCACGTGACCTATCTCGAGCAGGCGTCGCGTGAAGGGGAGTGCCTCGTCGTGGCAATTAACAGCGATGCCAGCGTTCGCCGTTTGAATAAGGGTTCGGATCGTCCCGTCTTCCCACAGCAACAACGGGCGACGATGTTGGCCGCGTTGGAAGCAGTCGATTACGTCGTTGTTTTTGACGAGGCGACGCCGCAAGAGCTACTGGCCTGCCTGAAACCGGACATGCTCGTCAAAGGGGGCACCTACTGCTACGATGAAATCGTCGGCCGCGAAATCGTGGAAGCGTACGGCGGGCAGGTCAAGGTGCTTGCGGCGGTTCCCGGGATTTCCACGACCAGGGTCCTCGAAAGAGTCCGGGGCGACGGGAATGCGTCGTCGGCTCCGCAGCCTGGCGGTCGCATACAGCGGAAAGCCGGATGAAAATCGCGGTCTTCCTGCCGAATTGGATCGGTGACGCCGTCATGGCAACGCCCGCGTTGCGTGCGATTCGGCGGCACTACCCCATGGCGGAAATCATCGCCGTCGTCAGGCCGTACGCCTCTGATGTCCTTCTGGGACTCGATCTGGTCGACCGCATGCTACTCCACGAACCAAAAGGCCAAACGGCCGAGCGGGCCGGTTGGCGGTTTGCCTGGGCGTTACGGCGGGAGCAATTCGATCTGGCCATCTTGTTCCCCAACTCGCTGCGAAGTGGCTGGCTGGCGTGGCTTTCGGCGGCAAAGCGACGCGTCGGCTTCGATCGAGACGGACGACGCTGGCTGCTGACCGATCCCCTCACCCCGAAACCACGAACAGAACCGCATCCGGTCATTGACGAGTACCTCCGTCTGGCCGAGCACGTCGGCTGCACCGAATTGACACGACGGATGGAGCTGGCAACCTTACCGGAAGACGAACGCCAACTCGAAGCATTTTGGCAACGGCACGATCCCCACTTGCCGAGATCGGGAGTCGTCTGTTTGAATCCTGGGGGCGCCTTTGGCTCGGCCAAGCATTGGCCCACGGAATCCTTTGGAGATTTGGCCCGCCGCATCGCCGACACACTTAAGAGGACAGTGCTTGTGCTTTGCGGGCCGGCCGAGCAGGAGGAGGCCCGTGAAATTACCCGCCGGGCCGGCCACCCGAGCGTCGTCGCGCTCGACGGGGTGCCTTTGAGCGTGGGACTGACGAAGGGGGCGGTGAAGTCGGCGGAGCTGCTCGTTTCGACTGATTCTGGTCCGCGCCATTTCGCCCCCCCGTTCAACGTCCCGGTGGTGACGTTGTTCGGCCCCACCCACATTGCCTGGAGCGAAACATTCGTGCCACAAGCGGTCCATTTGCAGCTCGACGTCGATTGCGGACCCTGTCAGCAGCGAACGTGTCCGCTGGGCCATCATCGCTGCATGCGCGAACTCACGGTTGATACGGTGTTCCGGCACGTTGCCGATCAACTTGGACGAAATCGAGCGAAGGAGCACGTTGCGTAAATCTTGCGGCGATTGGCGTATGCCACTTGTCCGCTCGTGCGGAGACGGCGACGGGAACCCGCAAAATCGAAGCGGAAATTCCACTTAGCCGCAATAGACTATGAAGATCGCATTGATTAAGCAGCGTTACTCGCTGCAGCACGGTGGCTCGGAACGGTATTGCGTCAATCTTGCGCGCCGTTTGCAGGAAATGGGCCACGACGTGACTGTTATCGGCGAGACGATTGACGAAGATCTTCACGCGGAGGTCGAATTCATCCCGGTACGAGTGAATCGTTTGACCTCCTCGACGCGAAATCAGAGCTTTGCCGAAAACTGCGGACGGGCCGCCGGCAACGGGCGCTTTGACGTCGTCTACGGGCTGGGACGGTCGTTTGGACTCGATGTCGTCCGGGTCACCGAACGATTGCAGTCGCATTGGCTGGACGTCTATTACCGCGGATCGATCATCCGCGCGGCCCAAAGGCTGAATCCGCGCCACCGCACACTCATCCGGTTGGAACGGACGATTTATCGCTCTTCGCAGGTAAGACGAATTGTAACGCAGTCGCAACTCGACCGGCGCCTGCTCACCGAGTACTACGGAATTCCCGACGACAAGATTTGCACGATCTACAACGGTGTCGATACAGATCTGTTTCACCCCAGGGTGCGGGAGGGAGCAGATGACGTGCGCGCGGAGTTGGGC
>Ga0315336_1006060_pt1 | contig 12694 bp, 7 predicted proteins | sample ASW5metaG_FD_204512 | JGI IMG/M metagenome (GOLD analysis project Ga0315336, IMG submission 204512) | Ammonia-oxidizing marine archaeal communities from Monterey Bay, California, United States - ASW #5 | ecosystem: Environmental > Aquatic > Marine > Intertidal zone | place: USA: California...
ACAACTTCCACTGTGGGGCTTGCCTATGCACTCCTTCTTACGGCACAAGTCTCGGGGCAGGTTATTATGGACCGGAACAGTATAGACGGAAAATACGCGCCGCTGATTGATGCAGGCCTGGAGATCGTTGAGTTTACCGCGCCGGTCGGCGACCGCCGGGTCAAAGCCACGATCGCTTCGCCGCCTCCGAAGGAGCTGCAATCCGAACCCGTGCTACTTCTGACCGTGGGAGGACCGAACACTCATATTCTTCCGCCGAACACCCTGGCCGCGGAGTTTTTCTGGAAACACGGGCATCGGGTAGTCAGCTTCGAGGTCGGCAGTATGCCTGGATCACTTGAGCTGTACCGGGACACGGTCCTGGCCGGTCCGGACCCTACCTTGACATTCATCGCCGAAGCGCAGGCCGTCCTCAGGGAATGTGTCGATCAGAAATGGGCAAGACCCGGCCGGATCGTGGTGACCGGTATTTCCCGGTATGCCTACCTGGCGATGCGCCTGATGGCTGCGGACGACACCCTCCGTGTCGGGGGAGGGTTTGCCCCGGTCACGGATTGGCGGGATCTACGCGAATTCCGCGAGCAGAGAGAGTTGGATGCGGTGGCCGACATGAGGCTTTCACTTTTCGCTGATCGGTTGGCCGGGAAGAAAATCTACCTGGCTATCGGCAACCACGATGAGCGAGTCAATACATTGAGCTGTGTTCAGTTCTTCCTGGACCTCAACGCGGAAAACATGAAGCGAGGGTTTGACGAGACGCTGGTGGATCTATTCGTGACTCCGGATGTGGGCCACACGTGCGGTGAGGAATGGTATTTGCGGGGCATGGAGATTCTGCTGGATGACGCAGTATCGGCGGAATCAGAATAGCAATCAGAAAGACGAACGGGTTCCTTGAATGAACTATACGGAAGATACCATCTCAATCCCGGTACATGGCGAAGAGCGAAAAGCCCTCGTCCGGACACCGGAAAAGCTTTTCCGGTTTCCGGCTCTCCTGATGAACTTCGGATTGGACCGGGACACTGCGCTGAACGGCAATTGCAGTCTCGTGTCGGATATTTTTCTGGCCGCCGGCCATCGGGTCGCTGCCATCGACGCCCCGAATCATGGAGACCGGATCGATGAATATGGCGAAGGACTGCTCGGGCAGGCAAAGGCAATCCAAGCCGGGGTGGATATCTTCAAGGATACTCGAGATACCGCCACTGCATTTCTTGATTTAATGATAGAGCGCGGTTGGGTCCGAGAGCGTCACATCGTGCTGGACGGCACATCGCGCGGCGGGATGATGGCATTGCAGGTGTATTCGACAGATGATCGCGTCCTTGCGGTCTCCATCCACGCCCCGCGGACCTACATTCCAAAACTGATCGAGTTCAGCCATTTGGCTGACAATCCGATCATTCAACGTTCGAACGCGGAAGCACTGATCCCGAAACTGGCGAATAAGCCGTTGTTCATATCCATCGGATCTTCCGATGATCGCATCGGCGCCGAATGCTGTTTTGATTTCTACGCGAAATTGCGGGCGATGAGTACGACGAATCTACCGGTTCTATTCACCGGTCCCGGCCCTTCCCATGACCTGTCGCCCGGGAGCTTCGTCAGGGAAGCCGGCTATTTCGCCGCGGCGGGGTTTCTCCTTCAACACTGCGCGGAAGAATTGAAAATGCTGAATCATGAAGTTCACGAATGAATTACGAAATTATGGAAGAAGGTTTTGTTTATCGATGCCCGGACGATGGATCCGAAGAGGTCGCGGTTACCTCCCGTTGCGTGGTGACCCGGGAAGGTGAGATCCTCTGCAGTTTGATGACGCAGTCGGAGATCGGCCAAAACGACTTTACCCCCTGCCTGGCCGCTTCACCGGATGCGGGTGCAAGCTGGCAGTTTCGGGGTCCGATCTGGCCTCACCTGAAGGAACTCTACTCGATCAACGGGGCGATCAGCCGGTCACCGGAAGGCGATCTGTTTCATTTCGGTTCACGCACCCCGCGCACCCGGCCGGGTGAATCGTTCTGGTCCCAGGAGACCCTGGGCATTTTGCCCAATGAACTGATCTGGTCGAGATCCGGCGACAAGGGACTTTCGTGGATCGAACCCCAACCGGTGCCCTTGCCATTGCCCGGAGCCGCGGAAGTGCCGGCGCCATTGTGTGTGACACGCGACGGCCGTTGGTTGGCGCCCTATGCCCCGCACAACACCTTTGACCCCGACCTGGAGGTCGATCTCAAGCATATCGTCGTAATGATCAGCGACGACGAAGGAGGAAGCTGGAGTCATGCCTCAATGATTCGGGTGGAAGATGACAACTCCTGCGTAGTGGAGGCCTGGGTCACGGAGCTTTCCGATGGCGCGTTGATCGGGACCGCGTGGCATGAAAGCCGCAACCAGGATGTGGACTTCCCCAACGTTTATGCGCTCTCCCACGACCAGGGACAGACGTGGCTGCCCACTCGCGCCACACCCATCGTGGGGCAATCGGCAGGCATTGCTCCGTTACCCGACGGGAAGGTCCTTTTTGCCTACAATCAACGCCGTCACGATCCGCCGGGCGTTTGGCTGGCCGTCGCGAAACCAACCGAGGATGATTTCGTCGTGCTGGCTAATGAAATCGTGTGGCACGCGAATATCCCAACCCGGCAGGGGACGTCCGGGAAAAGTTCAAACTGGACGGACTTCGCCTTCGGTGAACCGGCCGTAACCGTATTACCGGACGGGACATTGCTGGTGGTGTTCTGGTGTATTCAGCCTGACGGAAGCGGCATCCGATTCGTCAAGCTGGCGCTCTCCTGACCTTATTCGGTCGGTCCCAGGAAAATCTTGCGCAGAAACCGTGATGTTTCGACGGCGTCGCCGATAGCGACCAGGCGATCGATTTCCTCTCGGTTGGCCTGTAGGATTTCGTCGAATCGCACGAGCCACAGGATACTTTCCCCAATGGATTCCGCGGCATCCTCCCGGTAGGGATACTGGTCCATGGAAATCCAGCCTTTGTAGGCACAGCGGTCCAGCCAGTACAGAGTTTCCAGAAAGCAGACGCTGTGCACCGTCCCGACAATCATGTCGTCATCCCACATGGCGTGGTTGTCGTTGAAGTGCATGTGAAAGAGCCGGTTTCCGGCGCGATGAGCGAGCACGATAGATTCGCCCACGACTTCCCCGGCCACGAACGCATGGCCGGTATCAATGCAAACCCCGACATTGTCCAGGCCCGTGTCCTGAACCATCAATAGCGTATCGGCCATGCGGGCTATGTAGGAATGTGTCCGAGGTTCCTTGGGCTTGTACTCGAGAGCAAACCGCAGCGACGGATAGGCCTCAGCCAGTTCTCGCACCGCTTCGCAAAACCATTCACGCTCCCGCTCGTAGTCGGCGCAGAGCAGGTAGTCGTACCCATCCTGGCCCGGCCAGATGTTGATCGTTTCGCATCCCATTTCTCCGGCGATTTCGCACATCTGCCGGGTATAGTCGATCGCGTGGCGACGCACAGTCGCTTCGCGGCTGCTGTAGCTTCCCTTCCAATATACCCGGTCGGCAAACAAGTCGGGAATGATCGATACGCACGTGAGGCCAAGATCTACCAGCGCCTGCTGCATTTCCTTTGCATTGTCAGGCCGAATATCCCAGGTGCCCACCAATTCAATGCCGGTCACGTGCGGTATTGCTGCCGCCTGCTTCAGCATATCCATCGTGTCCGGATTGTCTTTGTACCCGGGACAGAATCGATCGCGTGTGTTGCCCAGGTTACCAAGAATTACTGAGTAGTCTCGTTGCATTGTCATCGGGCCTCCATCGGTTGAAAGTTGTCCCGGATTACAGCATGAAACCATCGCAATTGCACTCGTTTTTGTGCCAAAAACGATTCTCGTAGCCTGGATCGGATGGGGGAAAACATTACGTGATTTCCCCTCCGGATTTGGCACGGGACTAGCATGGGATACGCCTACTGGAGAATATGGAAAGACCCGCGAGAGAGATGCAAGCTTTCTCGCTTGCAAGTCGGTCAGCAGGAAGTATGGTTGCATTGGCTATGCGAAAAGAATGCAGATTTACGCTACGCAATTGGGGCACGGGCCCAACCCTTTTGGCTGTTTTTATGTTGCTTCTTTGCCCTCACGCTACAGAGGGTGGTACTCCCGGGTACCCGCCCGAGTTCCTCGACTCCGGCTGTGCAAGTTCTGAATCCGGGCACGAAGATCACGACGAGTCGCATCATTGCGTCTTCGACCATGCCCATTCCCACCATTTTCGTCCGCATTCGAATCAGGAGATATCCTGTAAACCGGATTGCCGAAAAACATACGTAATTCGTACGATTGCGAAAAACGAGATGATTGCCGGCACCTACGCGAATCTTCCTCGCGGGATCTTGATTTTGCCCGATTCCCTTCCCTTCGAAAACGGCCCCTTGCTGGTCGTTCTTCGGCTGTAGGATTTCCCTCCCTCGCGCATCACAGGCGTGTAGAGCGCCTTCCTTTTGTTTTCGATATCAAGGCCATGACCTTGATCTGGATTCAATCTACTTTAGAAAGGGATTTCTTTGAAACTCAACCAAACCTGGATAGGAATAATCTGCGTATCCTTCGTGGGATTGCTCGTCGGTTGCGCCTCGCAGCAAAAGGGCGCCGCACTACCGGATCCTCGCCCTCTGGGATCCGGGTATGAGAGTATCAGCCCGAACTCAGTGGGCGGGCAACGTTCCGTCGAACCGATTTCGGACCACTTCACCGAACCGCTTGATCTGAATCAGGCGCTGGCTCTCTCGCTTCTGCACAATCCCGACTTGGAAGCGTATTCTCTCGATGTCCGGGCTGCGGAGGCGCGGATGCTTCAGGCAGGGTTTATTCCGAACCCTCTCATCGAATTCGAAATCGAAGAATACGACCGGGGCGGAGAGGGGTTTGACTCTGCGGAAGCGAGCATTTCTCTCGGGCAACGGATCGAATTGGGCGGAAAGCGCCGTCTACGTAAGCGAACCGCGGAGGCCGCGGGGATTCTGGCGGGATGGGACTACGAAAGTGAACGTCTGAACGTGTTCGCGGAAACGGCCCGCCGTTTCGTGACCGCGGCGGCGTCGCAGCGTCGATTGCAGCTTGCTGATTCGGTCGTTGGCCTGGCGGAAGAAACGTTGCGTGCCGTCGACGCGCGAGTAAAGGCCGGGAAAGAACCGCCACTGCAGCAGAAGAAAGCGGCCGGCGAATTCGAACTTGCCCGTCTCGGCGTGGTCGAAGCCCGGAACGAATGGAAGACGGCTCAAAGCAGATTGGTCGCGATGTGGGGCGGATCCCGTACGGAGATTGCGTTGGCGGATGGAGACCTGGACAAAACTCATGCCATCCTTCCATCGCTACAGAGCGCCCGATTGCACTTGCCCAGGAATCCGGAACTTGCGCGCCTCGACGCGGAATTGAGCCTCAGGAAAATCACATTGGAGTCGGAGAAGGCCGCAAGGATTCCCGACCTCGAAGCTTTCGTGGGGTACCAGCAATTCGAAGAAGACAGCACCGATTCCATCAAGTTTGGAATTCTGGTCCCGTTGCCTCTTTTCGATCGGAATCAAGGCGGGATCTCCGCCGCCGGCAATGATCTTGCACGGGTAGCGAGCGAGCGTAGATCCGTACGTGCCTCGCTCGTCGTCGACATTGATGCGACCCATGCCCGGCTCAACGCGGCGAAATCAACGATAGCCGCCCTGCGAGGAAGTGTTCTGCCCACCATGAATTCGGCGTTTGACGCGGCCCAGGAAGGGTACCGCCAGGGGAAATTCGGTTACCTCGATGTCCTGGATGCCCAGCGAAGCCTGATCGATGCCGAGAAGGGTCTCCTGGACGCCCTCACGGAATACCATGCCGCCGTCATCGACCTCGAAACACTGACCGGTACCGGAATCGAAAGTTTAATCAACTCTTCCAAGGAGGAAAAATGATGGAATTCAGATTATATTACCTGATCCAGCTCTTCGCTGCCGCCATTCTGATTCTGGGCGTGCAGATTTGGGTGGCCAACATTTCTGTGGGTTACGCGCAGGCAGCAGTATCGAATCCACCTTCACAAGTCTGCGACCCTGATGACCACGAAGGTCATGATCACGATGCTGAATCGGAGGAAGATCACGATGCCGAAGAGGCCGGCCATGACGACCATGAGGGTCATGATCACGACGCGGACGTTGAGGAAGATCACGATGTCGAAGAGGCCGACCCTGACGACCATGATCACGGCGCGCATGCCGGCGAAGGTCTGCGGATCACGGAAGAGCAGAGGAAGCGGTTCGGAGTAGAGGTCCGCCGCGCCGAGTCCGGCGTTCTCAGCGGAGAAATACTACTCCCCGGGGAGGTCGTTTTCAACAAGGACCACGTGGTTCACATGGTTCCTCGCGTGCCCGGAATTGTCCGGGAGGTCGCCGCTTCTGTCGGGGAGAACTTGAAGAATGGCGACTTGTTGGCGGTGATCGACAGCCGGGAGCTGGCGGACGCAAAATCAAAATATCTTGCCGCAAAGGCGCGATCAATACTTGCCGAAACGAAGTTTCAGAGGGAATCGGCATTGCGTGAAAAGCAGATTTCCTCCGAGCAGGATTACCTGGATATCGAGCAGGCGCTGGCGGAAGCAAAAATCGAGCTGCGATCTTCTGAGCAGCAACTTCACGCCCTCGGATTATCGGAGGATGCGGTGCGGATGCTGGACGGTGAGCATGGCGTAGCCATTACCCGGTACGAGGTTCGATCGCCCATCGACGGCATCGTTACCGAGAAGCATATATCTCTTGGCGAATCTCTCGAGGGAACGGCGGATATTTTCACCCTGGTAGATATGAGCAGCGTCTGGATCAACCTGACCGTCTATACCAAAAATCTGTCCGCGGTGCGAAATGGCACGGAGGTCCAGGTTCTCACGGAGTACGGTGTGCAAGGGCACGGAGAAATCTCCATGGTAACCCCGTTCGTGGAAGAGTCTACCCGTACTGCGACAGCGCGTGTCGTCATGGACAACTCGGATGGCAGTTGGATTCCGGGAACCTTTGTCACCGGGTCAATCGGAGTTTCGGCGGAGGGCGTGACGGTCGTGGTTCCGAAGGATGCGGTGCAGAGCATCGACGGAGAGTCCGTTGTATTCGTCGAAGAGGATGGGGCATTCGCCCCGACTCCGGTGGAGACAGGGCGAAGCGATCGTACCCGAGTTGAAATTGTCGCGGGACTTCGACCCGGTGTGCGCTACGCCGCCAGGGGCGCCTTCGAACTCAAGGCGACGATCATCACCAGCACGTTCGACGCGCACGCGGGACATGGGCACTAGAAGGGACTGGAAGTATGATAAACAGGATCACTGATTCCGCCCTTCGACTACCGGGGCTTGTCCTGATTGCCATCGGCGCTCTTCTGGTTGCCGGAATCTACCAGTACCGGAACATGCCGGTGGACGCGTTTCCCGACATTTCACCCATCATGGTGCCCGTATTCGCCGAAGGGCACGGCATGGCGCCGGAGGAAATCGAGCGGCTCATCACGTATCCGATCGAATCGGCCATGAACGGTCTTCCGGGTGTTACGCAGATCAAGTCCACTTCGGCGTTCGGCATGGCCGTGATCTATGTCTACTTCAAAGACAGCATGGACATCTACTTCGCCCGGCAACTCGTGGCCGAACGCCTGGCCAGTGTCATGGCGGAGTTGCCGGAGACCGACGAACCACCCGGCCTGGGTCCTATCTCCACCGGCCTGGGGCAAATATTCATGTACTACCTCACGGCCGATCCCGACAAAGTCGACACGGGCGGCAAAGACCTCGACACCTGGTTGCGGGAGCTCAATGACTGGGTGGTAAAATTCCAGTTGCAGACCGTACCCGGCGTTACCGAAATTCTTTCGATGGGGGGTCACGTCCTCCAGTATCAGATTCGGGTCAATCCGAACGCGCTCCTGAACTATGAACTCACCCTCGAAGACCTTGTCGAGGCAGTCAATGCGAACAACAGAAACGTCGGGGGGCAGTTCCTGGTGCTCGGATCGGAGGAGCACCTGGTTCGCGGACTCGGTTTGGTTGAGTCGCTCGAGGACATTCGGAGCATCGCGGTAAAGGAGGAGAACGGGCGACCGGTCCTGCTTTCGGCCGTTGCGGAGGTTGAATATGGAAACGAGATCCGTAGGGGAGTCGTCACTCGCAACGGGGAAACCGAGGTCGTGGCCGGACTGGTGCTCAAGCTCTTTGGCGAAAACACTTCCGAAGTTATCGAGCGGCTGTACGAAAAGGTTGACGAGGCAAAACTCGCCCTGCCCGACGGCGTGGAGCTGCACCCCTACTACGAACAAGCGGAGTTGATCCACAATGCGACCATGACCGTAAAGAAGGCGCTCCTGATCGGCGGACTCCTCGTCATCGTCACTCTTGCCTTGTTCCTGGGGAACTTCAGAAGTGCATTCATTGTCGCGTTATCCCTGCCGATCTGCGCCCTGGTCGCCATCTTGTGCATGGGCGCCCAGGGGATCTCAGCGAACTTGATGTCACTGGGCGGAATTGCGATCGCGATCGGGATGTTGGGAGATGGCGCCATCGTCATGGTCGAAAACCTCTTCCGGCACCTCGGGGAGCGTGCCGGCCGGAATGAATCAAAAGTTCAGGTGATTTCCGAGGCAGCCGGCGAAGTGAATCGCCCCATCGTTTTTTCAATCGCCATTATCATCGTGGTGTTTCTTCCCTTGTTTACGCTTGAGGGAGTGGAGGGCAAAATGTTTGCGCCCATGGCGTTCACGATTGCATTTGCCCTGTTGGGTTCGGTGCTGGTGGCAATCGTGGTGGCGCCGGTGCTTTCGCTCTTCCTGCTGAAGCAGAAATCCTACAAGGAGCTCCGGCTGGTGCGCGCCTTGAAAGCCCTTTATCGACCCACCCTCCTGCGCGCAATACGCGCAAAGTACCTGGTGGTGACGATTTCGGCGGGCGTATTCGCCGGGAGCCTGTTCATCATCCCATACCTCGGCACCGAATTCATTCCCACTCTGGAGGAGGGGTCGATTCAGATCGGCGTTACGATGGCGCCTTCAATTTCCCTGGAGAAAGGAACCGAACTGATCATGGAAATGGAGCGGGAGATCGCGGAGCTCATTCCGGTACGGGAGGTCATTTCGCGCGTGGGACGTCCGGAAGCCGGCAGCCATCCGCACCCGGTTAATTTCGCCGAGATGCACGTAGAATTGAGTCCGATGAAGGATTGGGGACCCTTGAAGACCAAGACTGCGTTGATCGATGCGATGAAGGAGAAGCTGAAGGATTTTCCTGGAATTCAGTTGAACTTTTCTCAGCCCATCCAGGCTCTTTTTGGCGAGCTGTTGTCGGGGATCCGCGCGGACCTGGCCATCAAGGTCTACGGCGAGGACTTGGGAGTTCTCAGGGAAAAGGCAGAAGAGATCCGGGGCGTGATCGGAAACATCAAAGGCCTCGCCGACGTATCGACGGAGCAGAGCTTCGGGCAGCCCCAGGTCCAGGTGATTCCGGACCGGGAGGCGTGCGCGAGGTATGGCGTGTCGGTCAGCGAGATCATGGAAATGGTGGAACTTGCCGTCGGCGGTGAGGTGATCGACAATATTTATCTCAATACACGCCGTTTCGGGATCCACCTTCGATTCCAGGAGGCCTATCGTTCCGATCCCGAGGCCATTCGAAACGTTCTTGTTCACACCGCCAAAGGTTCCGTGATCCCACTGTCCCAGGTCGCCGAAGTACAGCAGATCACCGGTCCGATCCAGATCAACCGGGAGCAGAATCAACGACGATGGATCGTGCAGGGAAATGTTCGCGAGCGCGATATGGGAAGCGTAGTGGCCGATATTCAGCACCGGATTCAATCCGAGGTCGACCTTCCGCCGGGATACACCATTGAGTATGGGGGGCAGTTTGAGAACCAGCAGCGTGCCATGAGACGGCTCTCCATCATCGTTCCCATTGTCATCGGCCTTGTGTTTGTAATGCTTTGGACCTCGTTCGGCGCCATACGGCATGCGCTGATTATCATTGTAAATGTTCCGCTGGCCTTGATTGGCGGAATCCTCGGGCTTTTGATTACCGGGCAATACCTGTCCGTACCCGCGTCCGTGGGGTTCATCGCACTCTTTGGGATCGCGGTTCAGAACGGAATGGTACTCGTCACGTATTTCAATGACTTGCGCGCCCGAGGAAGATCGGTTGCGGAGGCCGTAGAGGAGGGTGCGCTGCTGCGACTTCGCCCGGTACTCATGACCGCAATGACAACCGTACTGGGACTGCTGCCGCTACTTCTCGCGCGAGGCATCGGCTCGGATGTTCAGCGGCCATTGGCAACCGTGGTCGTATTCGGGCTTACGACTTCAACTTTCCTCACGCTGGTGGTCATCCCGGCGGTCTATGCATGGGTAGAAGGGCGTCGCGAGTCAGCGTGAACATCGAGCCAATGCAAAATCGGCTGGAGGGCGAAGCTTCAGCTGAGCCGGTGGCTTGAATCAACCCACTCGGACAGGTTCAGTGCATTGCTCCCCTGCTGTCCTGTTCTGATTCAATCCAACCGATCGGTTCCAGATCGCGTAGGCGCCGGCATCCGAGATTGAGTGGGATAAGCTCGATCGGATGAACGAAAGCTGATCAGGCCAGAACAGGAGCGATGGGTCCGTCTCTACCAAACCGATTTCTATAGCCACCGGCTCAGCTGAAGCTTCGCCCTCCAGTTTGATTCCGGTCAGCTGGGTTCATACTGACCTAGTCAAAACGGGAGCGATGGGTCCGTCTCTACCAAACCGATTTCTATAGCCACCGGCTCAGCTGAAGCTTCGCCCTCCAGGTCGTACAAATGCGCGCAGCAGAAAGGCTGTTATGCCGAATTATCTCGCCCTTTGTGGCGATGGGTACGAGAATGGCAGCCACAGGACGTATTCATGGACAAATTCGAGCAAAAGCGATTGTCACATTGTATCTGTCGTATGCTTCACTCCTGCTTGTGGGTAACCCTCTTCAGCGTCGGCGCGATATTCGGAACCCACTGCCCGGCCGCCACATTCGTTGGAAATCCAAGCGCAGCAAACGGTTGGACTACTACGAACGCGGTCAAGGTCCGGGCGGGGCATGAGCGAACATCACCCCCTTCGCTGGATTCACGTCTGGCCATCAGCACCATTGATGGTTCCGGCCTGGATGCCGCCGGTGAAATACACAGCGTTGACCAGACGAAGATGTGGCTGAGCCAGTCGTATACTTTTCAGGGGAATCCCCCGATCCAACGAGGGGGAACCGTGAACGGCGGAAACTGGATCGAATTCGCATTCGACCGGTCCTATCCCATCGATGAAATGCTGATCTGGAATTACGCGGAACATCCGGACAGCCTGAATCCGAACGGCAGCAGGAAGAATTATTTCTGGGCGGCGGAAGGGATGAGGCAGGTGACGATACAATACTCGGCCATCGGCGGTGGCGGACCATCCGGGCTGTGGGGCAGCGACGATTCCAATCATTGGCAAACGGTGTTTGTCGGTGATCTCGCTGTGTACAATCCGGGGGAATTCAACGTTGCCAACAATACGATTCACTTCGATGGGGCCTCTGCACAATACGTGGTGATCACTTCATCCACGGACCCGTTGAACATGAATTGGATTGCCGAGAAAGTCCCGGCGTCGTTTCCTGATTTCAATTCGGGTTTGTCTGAAGTTCGATTTCTCCCGCAGCGGGAATTCGAATCGGTTACCATCAACCCCGCCGTGTACTACCAGAGGGCCTCGGTCACTCAGAACGTCTATCAACTCTTCGGGCGTGATTCTCCTTTTACCAACGACTGGTACGAGATTGGGACGCGGATTCCCGGATCCGGCAATCCAATATTCGGTTTTGAGAAGGGGCGTGGCCTGCCTTGGCTGCCGTCCCGGGCATGGTGTGTTTCACAGGATAGCGATGGGTATAGCCTGGGGTTTGACGGCGCGGACGACTTCGCGATTGTCGGTCACGATGACGCCCTCAATTTGACCGGAGGTATGACGCTGGAGGCGTGGGTGAAGCCCGTGGGTTCAGGCACAGTGGGTACGATTCTGGCAAAAGCCTCGTCTTCCGTGCTCGCCTCCTACGGCCTCACCCTGTCTGCGGCGGGACGGGCAGTTCTTGGTCTTTACGATAACTCCGGTGGAACGTTTGTGGATCTGGAAACCAGTGCGGGCCTCGACACCAATGTCTGGACACACGTTGCTGCGACCTACGACACCGTCACCGCATGCATTCTCGTAAACGGCCTGATCGATGCCTCCGTTTCGGCTACTGGTGTGGTGCGGGTAAGCACCCTGTCTCCCCTTGTTGTGGGCTCAATCATTGGTGTCAATGCATTCTCCGGCCAAATCGATGAAGTCCGGGTGTGGGACCATGCGAGGAGCGAAACCCAGATCCAGAATTCGATGGGGACAAAAATTGACGGAAATGAAAGCGGCTTGATCGCCTACTGGCAAATGAAGGAATCCGCCTCCCAGGTTGCCTTGGACTCAACTTTCCGGGAATTGGATTTAGAATTGGGATCCTCGATTCTTCCGGACGCGTTCGATCCCGAGTGGGTGGGCGAATCTTTTCCGGCGAGCGTAGAGTTTCAGGAGATCTTTGAATTTGGATCCCCTTGGTTTTCGGTGTGCTGGGAAACGCGGCTGAATGCTCTTTACGAGCTGGAGGCGACGTCCGCCCTCTCTCCGGA